>OGYL01000874.1_pt1 | contig 24094 bp, 25 predicted proteins | sample 1576541 | NCBI WGS metagenome assembly OGYL01 (sample SAMEA3541551, study PRJEB24748) | human gut metagenome | biome: human gut; feature: human-associated habitat; material: faeces | place: China | collected 2012 | reverse complement strand
CGCCAAGGCTACAGTTTCTGTTCTTAAAATTCTATTTCCTAATGTAATTACTTTTGCTCCACTTTCCTCTAAAAGTTTTACATCATCTTCATCTAGCCCACCTTCTGGGCCAATAATTATGCCAATATTTTTTTGATTATATTCTTTTATTTTTTTTAATTCACTTTTTAATGTTCTTTCTTTTTCTTTTTCATATGCTACAAGTATAATATCATAATTTTGTATTATATTGCAAATTAATTTTACATTTGTTATATTGTTTATTTTTGGTATAATATCTCTTTTACATTGTTTTGCAGCTACTTCAGCAATCTTTTGCCATCTTTGTATTTTCTTTTCTTTATCTTTTTCATTTAATTTTACAATACATCTCTTCATTTCAACTGGTGTAATATCATATGCCCCAAGTTCAACTGATTTTTGTATTATATATTCCATTTTATCTGCTTTAGGTAACCCTTGAAATATTGTAACTTTAATATCAGTTTCTACATTACTTCTTAAGTTTTCCAATATATTACATTCAATTTCTTCTTTTTCTATTTTATTTATTTCACATAAATAATTTTTGCTTGTTTCACTATTACATATTTCAATATGTTCACCTTTTTGACATCTTAGAACATTTTTTATATGATTCACATCTTGTCCGAGTAATATAAATTTTATTTTCTTTTATTTGCTCTGATTTAACAAAAAACTTTGGCATTTTTGCTCCTTTTTTTATTTTATTTTTACTTTGCTATTATATCACATATTTTTAAAATTTGCCACAAAAAAAGAAATTATATGTATATTTTCTCATATAATCTCCTTTTTTTACACTTTATTAATAATTTTCAGCTTTAATTTCAAAATATGCTTTTGGATGACTACATACTGGGCAAACTTCTGGTGCTGATGTTCCAACAACTATATGTCCACAGTTTCTACATTTCCATATCTTAACTTCTCCTGCTTCAAATACTTTTCCATCTTTTACATTTTTCAACAATTTTAGATATCTTTCTTCATGCTCTTTTTCTATTTTAGCTACTTCTTCAAATAAATATGCAATTCTTGTAAATCCTTCTTCTTTTGCTGTTTTTGCAAATTCTGCATACATATCTGTCCATTCATAGTTTTCCCCATCAGCTGCAGCTTTTAAATTTTCAGCTGTTGAACCAATTTCTCCACCATTTAATAATTTGAACCACATTTTTGCATGTTCTTTTTCATTGTCAGCTGTTTCTTGAAATATAGCTGCAATTTGCTCATATCCTTCTTTTTTTGCTTTGCTCGCAAAGTATGTATATTTGTTTCTTGCTTGTGATTCTCCTGCAAATGCTGTCATTAAATTTTGCTCTGTTTTTGAACCTTTTAATTCCATATTAATTACCTCCTAATTTTACTTTAAATAGAATATCACAACTTCAAATTAATTTCAACATTTTCACGAAAATTTCACATTAATTATTAGTCATTATATGTATATTTTCAACTTTAGCATTCATCTCTCGAGAAACAATATTTTGGATTTGAGCAATTTCATCAGTCTCAATTTTTTCTTTTCCAACAACAACACTTATACTGTCCACATTTACAAATATAACACACTTGTTAAAACCTTTAGTTGAAAGTACATTTTCACATATCATTATAGCATTTTTTTCTTGATTTAACTTTGTGATTTCTTGCGTAACTATTGCTTTTTGCTCCTCAGACACATTAGAATTGTCCAACATCTTTTGATATGTTTCTAATGTTTGTGAATACATTGTGTCTCTTGACAATTTTGACTCTTGAAAATAATCATTTACAGGTTCTTGTTCAGTTTTTTGTTCTTGTTCTTGGTTTTGCTCTTGATTTTGTTTTTGCTCCTTTACTTCATTACTATTAACTAATGTTGCATCTCCAAGGTTTTCATCAACATTATTAGTTGTATCTTGGTTTCCTAAATTTACTGTTTCTAAAGTTTTGGATTCATTCGAAAGATATGCCCAATAACCTGCGGTAACTAACATTAAAGCTAACACATAAATTGCTGCTGTACCTTTTTTGAATTTCATATTTTTCACCTCCTATTTTTAATTTGTTCCCATTTCAAAAACTTGAATTTTATGAACTGCAAGTCCAGTAACAGCTTCAACTGCACTTACGATTGACGACTTTACTGTGGAATCTTTTGCACCTTGAGCCGTTATTATTGCTCCTTCAATAACAGGCATTACGACTTTTTCTGTTATTGGTTTACTTTTTCCTTCTTCATCAGAATAAACTATCTCTTTTTTATTTTCAGTATCTGTTTGTTCCTTACTGACTCCACTCTTGTCACTTTCTTTTATGGTGCTTTCTGATTTTGTTTCATTGTACATAGCAACAATACTACTGCTTTCCGAATATTTTATCAAAACTTTTACTTTGCCTACTCCATTAATACTTGATAAAATCTCTTCCAATTTTTTCTCTAAATTGTCTTGTTCTTCTGTGCTTGTATCTGTTAAAGTTGTTTGAGCTAGTACCTTTGAACTTTGCTTTGTATTATTTTGACTTTCTTTATTATCTGTTGACCACATACTATTAATTATAAGTACTGTTATTATTAATATTACTATACATACAATAATATTCTCTATTTGCTTCTTTTTATCTTTTTCTTCTTCTCCTTTTTTTAATAATCCTTTAAACATTTTTGCTCCTTTCTAATTACCTAATAATTATTTTTACTTTATTTTCTGATATTTCATATTCTTGTACAAGCTCTTTTACAACTGAATCAATTTTTTCATGTTCTACAGGCCCGTTTATTTTCACTGTAATCAGATGAATTCCTGCATTTTTCTTATTTGTATCTAATACTGCATCTACATTGCATTTTTCTACCTCAATTCCTGCTATTTGAAATTTTGATATTGTTGTATTTTCAAGTTCCTCTAAATATATTTTTTCAATTCTCTCATCCATTGATGATTGGTCTATAGTATAATTTGAACTTGATTCATATTTTTCTAAATCGTAATCACCTGATGTTAAAATAGTATCTTTGTTTTTTATAATAGGTGAAATTATGTTAAATAAAATATATATGCCTATAACCATTTGAATATATTTTTTATTTCTATTTTGAGGTAAAATTAGTTCTATAATTGTTGCAATTATTACTGCAAGGACTATTTGTTCCGCCCAAGAACTTAAAAATTGAATCATCTATACATCATCCCACTATTTGAAATTTTAACTACCATTGTAACACCTATTATAAGTATTACTGAAAGACTGCACAAAATTGCCAATAATAACTTAAAGACACCGCTCATTTCTTCTAAAAGCTTTACTATTTTAGTATCAGCTACTGGTTCTACTATAGCTGATGCAAGGCTATACATTATGCTTAAAACTGCTACTTTTATAACTGGTACTATACAAATTCCGATTATAACTATAACTCCTACTGCTCCTACTGCATTTTTTAGAATTATTCCACAACCTAATACACTATCTACAACATCTCCTAATACTTTTCCAACTACCGGAATCAAACTAGAAACTGCAGCTTTGGCTGTTTTTGCTGTAATACCATCAACACTACTACTTAAAGTTCCTTCTAATGATACTATTCCAACAAATATTGTTAAAAATATTCCTAAAAACCATACTACACTTGATTTTAAAAATTTAGAAATTCTTTCTATTTGAATTCTTTCAGTGATTTTTGAAATTACTGAAAATACTACAATTATCAATACAACCGGTATTAATATATTTGCAATTATATTCCCTATAAAATTGCTTACAAATAACAAAATTGGTTCTAATACTGTACTTGTCGTAATACTTCCTGTATAGACCATTAATGTTAATAACAATGGAATTAGTACATTTATAAAACCTACCAAATTACTGGCTGTTTCTTTTATTAATTTAATTATTTCTGTAAAATTTGACATGATTAATGTTACTATCAATATATATTGAACAAAATAAATTATCTGTGATACATTACTATTTTCAAGACTATCTGTTATTGATTTTAATATTCCATGAATTACTACTATTATTAATATACTTATTAGAATTTTTATATTTGAACTAACTTCTTTTCCTAATATTTTTATAATTTTCTTGTATATTGTTTGATTATTGATTTTTCCTTGCATTGCTTCATTTAAAATATCTGATAAATTTGTATTATCCAAAAAACCGCTGGCGCGCCGGACGTTCTGGCGCGAGATCACGGCGCTCTCGGAGCGCGGCACGACCATCATCATCACGACGCACTTCATGGAGGAGGCAGAGTACTGCGACCGCTTCATGATCCAGGACCACGGCCGGATGCTCGTGCTCGGCAGTCCAGAGGAGATCCGCCGGCGCATGGGCTTGCAGGATGCGACCATGGATGACATCTTCGTCGCGATCGTCGAGCAGTCGCGGCGCGAAGAAGCGAACGAGAAAAAGGGGGCGGCAGTATGACAAAGGGATTCTGGCGTAGGCTCATCGCCCTGACGCGCAAGGAGACGCGCGAGCTCCTGCGCGACAACAGCAGCCTGGCACTCGGCGTCGTGCTGCCGCTCGTGCTCATCCTGATTATCGGCTATGGCATGAGCCTCGACGTCAAGGAAGTGCCGACGGCTGTCGTCCTCGAGGACAGCACGCCTTTTGCGCGCGAGGCCGTGCGCTTCACGCAAGGCTCGGAGTACTTCTCGCCGGTCTACGTCACATCGCTGGCGGAGGGCGAGGCGATGTTGCGCCGCCATGAGGTCGACGCGATGCTCGTCGTGCCGCCGGACTTCTCGGCGCGTTTCGCGGAAGGGCGGGCCAAAATGCAGGTTATCCTCAACGGCACCGAGGCGACGACGGCCATGAGCGCGCAGGGCTATTTCGAGGCCAGCGTCCTGACCTGGGCCGCAGGAGAAGGGGCAAAGCGCGGCCTGTCCCCGGGCGGCATCACCATCGAGTCACGCATCTGGTTCAACGACGCGAATACGAGCACGTGGTTCTATGTGCCGGGCATCCTCATGCTCGTGCTGACGATCAGCGGCGTCTTCCTGACGTCGGTCGTCATGGCGCGCGAATGGGAACGCGGCACCTTTGAGTCATTGTTCGTCACGCCGATGAAGATCCTCGAGCTCATCCTCTCTAAGACGATCCCGTACTTCGTCATCGCGATGCTCGGCATGGTCCTCTGCCTCGTCGTCGGTCGAGTGCTCTATGACCTGCCGATGCGCGGCTCGCTCGTGCTGATCCTCGGCGAGTCGATGCTCTACCTCGTCGTGGCGCTCGGCATCGGCCTCGTCATCTCGGGGCTGACGAAGAACCAGTTCCTCGCCTGCCACGTGTCGCTGATGATCAGCTTCCTGCCGTCTGTCGTCCTCACGGGCTTCCTGTTCGACCTGCACGCCGAGCCCATGGCCATCCGCGTCGTCAGCGGCCTGATCCCGACGACGTACTACCTCGAGCTCATGAAGTCGCTGTTCCTGTCGGGCAACTACTGGCCGCTCATCGTGCGCGACACCGCCGTGCTCTTCGCCTTTGCCCTGTTCTTCCTCGGCTGGGCCTTCCGCATCACGCGAAAGAAGGTGGAGCCATGACTGCCCTAAGGCGCTTCTTCCACCATCTCTACTTCCTCTGCCAGAAGGAACTGCTCTCCCTCTTCAAGGACCCGCGCATGCGCATCCAGCTCATCATGCCGGTCATCATCGAGGGCTTCTTGTTCGGCTATGCGGCCAACTACAACATCGAGGAGGTCCCTTATGCCGTCGTCGATGCGTCGGGCACGTCCTCCTCGCGTGATTTCCTCGCGCACATCGCGCAGTCGCCGACGTTCTCGTGTGTTGCCATCTGTGGCAATGTCGCGGAGGTCGGTCCGCTGATCGACGCGGGGGATATCCTCGCAGCCGTCGTCATCCCGCAGGACTTCGAGAAGCAGCTGCTGCATGGCAGCCAGGCACCTGTCCAGGTCATCACCGACGGGCGCAATCCGATGATCGCCTCCATGGCCACGAGCTACATCACGCACATCGCGGCCGACTGGAGTGCTGCAGAGGGCTTCGCGCAGCCGCCCGTGACGATCGAGACGCGCACCTGGTTCAACCCGAACCAGCTCTCGCGCTGGACTTTCCTGCCATCGTTCCTCGCGATGATCGCCTTCGTGCAGGTCATGTTCCTCGCGGGACTCTCAATCGCCAAGGAGCGCGAGCAGGGGACGTTTGACCAGCTTCTCGTCACGCCGCTCTCGCCAGCGGAGATCCTCATCGGCAAGGCGACGCCGCCGGTGCTCGTCGGCCTCTTCCAGGCGGCGATGGTCTTCCTGATTGCGCGCTACTGGTTCGAGGTCCCGTTTGCAGGTAATCTCTTCACGCTGTTCCTGACACTCCTGATCTTCATGGTCAGCACGACGGGGCTCGGCCTCTCCATCTCATCGGTTGCCAAGAACATGCAGCAGGTGCTCGTCTACCTGCTCGTGCTCATGATCCCGATGGTCCTGCTGTCGGGCCTCGTGACGCCGGTGGACAATATGCCGGCCTTCCTGCAGGCCGTGACGTATGCTGACCCGATGCGCTTCGTCATCGATGCCGTGCGCCGCATCTACCTTGAGGGTGCTTCTCTTGGTGAGATCGCCTGGGACTTCGTGCCGATGCTCGCCGTGGCGGCCGTGACGATGCCGCTTGCCGGCTGGCTCTTCCGCCATAAGACGACTTGAATCAGAAGATGCGAAAAAGAGCTGTCCAATGCTTGGGCAGCTCTTTTTCTTGAGAGATATAAGAATGGGAAATTAAGAATGGGGACTGAGGTTAGAAGAGATTGTGCACGACGAGGTACGCGAGGGCAACCATCAGGGCTGTGCAGGGAATGGTCATGACCCAGGCCGTGACCATCTGGCGTGCGACATCCCAGTGGACTGCTTTGACGCGCTCAGCCGAGCCGACACCCATGATGGAGCCGGAGACGACATGCGTCGTCGAGACTGGCAGGTGCAGCAGCGTGGCGGAGAAGATGCCCAGCGAAGAGTTGAGGTCCGCTGAGAATCCGTGAATCGGGTGCATCTTGAAGATAATAATTCATTCATGTTAGTTTGTGCTGATACTCATTTGCACGGATGCTCAGTGTATCTTGGCGTGCTCGCGGATGAACGCTTCGACATTGGCGAGGTGAGGGTTCTTGCGCAGCTCTTCCGGCTCGTAGGTGATGAGCAGGCTGCCCGTGGGCAGGGATACCACGGCATCCTCGACGCCGTCGAACGAGCGGATGAACGAAGTCACCTGCTCGGCGAGCTTTTCGTTGCCGGCGAGGGCGAGGTTGTAGACGCGCACGCGGCCTGGCAGGTAGCTGGCAATATCCGTGCCGGCGAGGAAGGCGTGCAGCGAGATGGACTCTGCAGTGCCTACTGCCTTGCGCGCCGTGCGGCCGATGGCGGCTTCGGCATCGCGCTTGAGTTTCCCTGCATGCTGCAGGCCGTGCAGGATGGAGAGCACGCCCCAGACGGCGCCACAGGCGATGTGGACTTTCTTGCCGGCGAAGATCGTGGCGATGGTCGCGATGCCGCTGGCCGTCAGGGGCAGGCCGAGCGGCAGTTTCTGAAAGGATTGCTTGAATGATTGCTTCATGAAGATACCTCCTTAGGTCATGTGTTCCAACATATGAGAATGATTCGCCGCCAAATAGAGAAATCCTCTCAGAAATACTTTCCATCTGCGAAATTTTATGAGAGAATAAGGAAGCATGCAGTCGATTAATACGTCGATTAATGATAGGAAGGATTTTTAGCGATATGATAGAAGTGCAGCATCTCTGCAAGCAGTTCCTGCATCGGACGAAAGACGGACGGTCGGGCTTCAAGACGGCCGTCGACGACCTGACGCTGAGCGTCGGGCGCGGGGAGATCTTCGGGCTGCTCGGCCCCAATGGCGCGGGCAAGACGACGACCATCCGCATGATGACGATGCAGACGAAGCCGACGGCGGGGACCATCTGCTACGACGGCCTCGACACGCGCCATGATGCACGGCGCATCAAGTCCCTGATCGGCGTCGTGCCGCAGCATATCAACTTCGACCAGGACCTCACGGTCGGGGAGAATCTGGAGCTCCACGCGCGGCTGCACCACATGGCAAAGGCCGAGCGGCGCGCGCGCATCGAGGAACTCTTGCGCTACGTCGAGCTCACGGACGTCGTCAACGATGGCGTCCGCCGTCTCTCGGGCGGTATGAAGCGGCGCCTGCTCATCGTGCGCGCCCTCTTGCATCGTCCGCGCATCCTGTTCCTCGACGAGCCGACGGTCGCACTCGATCCTCAGGTGCGCCGCCGCATCTGGTCGCTCGTGCAGGATATGGCGAGGAACGGCGTGACAGTCTTCTTGACGACGCATTACATCGAGGAGGCCGAGGCGCTCTGCGACCGCGTCGCCATCCTCGCGAAGGGGCATCTCGTGGACCTCGACACGCCGCAGCGCCTGCGCCAGAAGACGGACCTGCCGAATCTCGAGGAGGTCTTTCTCGCGCTGACGGCGGAGACAAAGTCAAAGGAGGGACAGTAGAAGATGAACATCAGGGAAAATCTCATGGATATCGCGACGGTGTTCTGGCGCGACTGGGTCGTGCTCAAGCGCCGCCTCGCGAAGTTCATCCTCTCGCGCATGGTCGCGCCGATGCTCTACCTCGTCGCGTTTGGCTGGGGCCTCGGGCGCAGCATCGAGGTCAGCTCCGGCACGTATCTCGACTTCCTCGTGCCGGGCATCCTCGCGCTCAATTCCATGAACATCAGCTTCAACAGCATCACGCCGGTGCATGCGGAGCGCATCTACCACAAGAGCCTCGAGGAGTACACGATTGCGCCGATCTGGCCCGACGCCTTCCTGATCGGCAAGGTGGCGGCTGCCGTTGTGCGCGCGCTGATTTCGTCGGCCATCATCGTCGTGCTGGCCGTGCTCTTCGGCGCGCACTTCCAGATGACGCCGCTCTTTCTGCTCGTGCTCGTGCTCAACTGCGTCGTCTTTGCCGAGATCGGCTTTCTCGCGGCGATGAAGATTCGCACCTACGAGGAGATGGCGCAGGTCAATACCTACATCCTCCTGCCGATGTCCTTCCTCTGCGGCACCTTCTTCTCGACGCAGGCACTGCCGGCGGCCGTGCGCTATTTCATCGAGCTGCTGCCGCTCACGCACACGAGCTATCTCTTGCGCGGCATCGGCAGCGGCGCGGATGTCTCGTATCTCTCGCTGCTCGTGCTCGTCCTCTACGCCGTGGCGGGTTGGCTCTGGGGGAGCCGTGCCTTCCGCAGGCTGACGGAATAGAATACCAATAACAATAGAAAGGAACAGTATCTTGTTCAAGACCATACTTCATCATCATGCCTCATCGTGCTCCGATTGCCAAAAGCTCTGCTGCACGAAGATCGAGGACTTCTCGGTCAAGATCGGCCGGCTGACCATCTTCGACCACGTCAACATCCACATCCATTGCGGCCAGCTCACGGCGCTCATCGGGCCGAACGGCGCTGGCAAGAGCACGCTGCTCAAAGCCATCCTCGGCGAGGTGCCGCATACAGGCAAGCTCCACTACGTCGATGCGAAGGGCAAGCACACGGGTCATCCCGTCATCGGCTATGTGCCGCAGTATCTGCGCTTCGACGTGAGCTCGCCAACGAGCGTCATGGACATCTTCATGGCCTGCCTGACGCGGCGCCCCGTCTGGCTCTGCTCGGCGAAGTCCCTGCGGCCGCGCGTCCTGAAGAGCCTCGAGCGCGTGCGCGCCGCGCACCTCATCGACCGCCGGCTCGGTGCGCTGTCGGGCGGCGAACTCCAGCGCGTGCTCTTAGCGCTCGCGCTCGACCCGATGCCGGACCTCCTGCTGCTCGATGAGCCGGTCTCCGGCGTCGACCAGAACGGACTCGAGCTCTTCTACGAGATCGTCGCGGACCTGCGCGAGAAGGAGGACATGGCCATCATCCTGATCTCGCATGACCTTAACATGGTTGCGAAGCACGCCGACCAGGTCGTCCTGATGAACAAGGGCGTCGTCATGAGCGGTACGCCGGAAGAGGTATTCGCCGACCGGCGCACGAAGAAGATCTTCGGCATGCTGGCAGGCGAGTCGGCGCAGGAAGCGGCGGCTGATATACCAGCGGGTGCCTCGGATGGGGCAGAACGTGCAGATGATGAAGAGAAGGGGGCACATGCGTGATGGATATGATCTACAGCTTGATGACGACACTCCTGCCGTTTGACTGGCTCAGCAGCAACTTCATGAAGAACGCCTTCCTCGCGGTGCTCCTCGTCACGCCGCTCTTCGGCCTCATCAGCACGATGGTCGTCTCGAATCGCATGGCCTTCTTCTCGGATTCGCTCGGCCACGGCGCCTTCACCGGTATCGCCATCGGCGTGCTCCTGGGCTCCGTCTCGCCTCTGCTGTCGCTCGTCGTCTTCTCGGTGGCCTTCGCGCTCTTCATCACCTACATCAAGAACAAGAGCACGGCCTCGACCGACACGATCATCGGCGTCTTCTCGGCGACGGCCATTGCGCTCGGCCTCATGATCATGAGCCATGGCGGCGGCTTCAACAAGTTCTCTTCCTTCCTGATCGGCGACATCCTGTCGATCACGCCGGAAGACCTCTCGGCTCTGGCCGTCGTCTTTGTGCTCGGCCTCATCGCCTGGGGTCTGCTCTTCAACCAGCTGCTCGTGCTCTCCATCAACTCGTCGTTTGCGCGCAGCCGCGGTATCCCCGCGTTCTGGATCGAGAGCGCCTTTGCCTCGCTGCTCGCCGTCGTCGTCTCCATCAGCATCCAGTGGGTCGGCATCCTGATCATCAACGCGATGCTCGTGCTGCCGGCGGCCGGCGCGCGCAACATCGCCAACAACGTCAAGCAGTACCATCTCTTCTCTGTGCTCATCGCGATGTTCTCGGGCTTCTTCGGCCTGATGCTCGCTTATTACTTCGACATGGCAGCCGGCGCGACGATCGTCGTGATCTCCTCGGTGCTGTTCTTCCTGACGCTTCTCTTGAAGCCGTACTTCAGCCGCTGAATGAGCTGGATGATCGGCACGCCGGGGGCAGACAGAACGGCCGATTTGTGGTAGGATAATAGGTAATGTTCAGCGCGTCCCATGGCGCAGGAAGGGGATTTCAAGATTGAAGACGACGATTATCGGCATTGCGGGCGGTACCGGCTCGGGCAAGTCCACGTTCACGAACCGGCTCAAGGATTACTTTGGCGACCGTGTCACGGTCATCTACCACGATGACTACTACAAGGCGCACGACGAGATCCCGTTTGAAGAACGCCAGTACATCAACTACGACCATCCGGATTCACTCGAGACGGACCTGCTCGTCGCGCACCTCGAGGCGCTGCGAGAGGGCAGGAGCATCGAGTGCCCGGTCTACGACTTCACGCGCCATACGCGCTCCCACCGGACGAAGATCATCGAGCCGAGCCAGGTCATCATCGTCGAGGGCATCCTGATCTTCCAGGACGAACGCCTGCGCAACCTCTTCGACATCAAGATCTTCGTCGAGGCCGACGCCGACGAGCGTATCCTGCGCCGCGTGCTGCGCGACATGAACGAGCGCGGCCGCGACCTCGAGAACATCATCAATCAGTACCTGACGACGGTCAAGCCGATGCACTACCTCTACGTCGAGCCGACGAAGAACCTCGCCGACATCGTCATCAACAGCGGCCTCAACGACGTGGCCTTCGACATCATGAAGACGAAGATCCGCGACATCCTCGAGAACGGGGAGTCCCGATAAAGAAAAGCAGCCTGCCCGTGAGGGAGGCTGCTTTTTCCTGTCTTTATGGCAATCAAAAAGCCCGCTGCGAAGAGCGGGCATGATTTCAGATGGTGCGCTCGGGCAGAGTCGAACTGCCGCTTTCGGCTCCGGAGGCCAACGTCCTATCCACTGGACTACGAGCGCAATCTGTTCGCTAGGAACAAGAAATAGTATACCACGAAGCGGCCTGTCTTGTCAATCGAGGCAGGCCGCGCGCGTATCAGCGCTTGTGGTTCTTGAGGAAGTTCTCGATGCGCGCGAGGGCCTCGGAGATCTTGTCGATCGACGTCGCATAGGAGCAGCGCACGTGGCCTTCCCCGCAGGCACCGAAGGCGGAGCCCGGTATCAGCGCGACGTGCTCGGCCTTGAGCAGTTCTTCGGCGAACTCGTCGGAGGTGTAGCCCGTGCTCGTGATGTCCGGGAAGATGTAGAACGCGCCCTTCGGCTCGAAGCACGGCAGGCCCATCTTCGTGAAGCCGTCGTAGATCAGGTGGCGGCGGCGGTCGTACTCGGCGACCATCTTTTTCATGTACTTCTCGCCGTGACGCAGCGCCTCGATGGCGGCAATCTGGGCCGTGATCGGCGCGCAGAGCATCGTGTACTGGTGAATCTTCGTCATGGCGCTGATGAACGCCTTGTTGCCGAGCGCGTAGCCGATGCGCCAGCCCGTCATCGCGTAGGCCTTTGAGAAGCCGTTGAGGAGGATTGTGCGCTCCTGCATGCCGGGCAGCGAGGAGAAGCAGACGTGCTTCTCGCCGCCGTACGTGAGGTCGCCGTAAATCTCGTCGGAGATGACGATGAGGTCGTGCTTCTCGGCGAAGGCGGCGATAGCGAGGAGGTCCTTGCGCGTCATGATGGCGCCCGTCGGGTTGTTCGGGTAGCCGATGAGCAGCACCTTCGTCTTTGGCGTCACGTGCTCCTCGAGCTCGTCCGGCGTGATGCGGAACTCGTTCTCGATCTTGGCCGGCACGGAGACGGGCTTGCCGCCCGCGAGGATCGTGCAGGCCTGATAGGAGACGTAGCATGGCTCTGGGATGAGGACCTCATCGCCCGGCGCGAGGATGGCGCGCATGACGAGGTCAAGCGCCTCGCTGACGCCGACCGTCACGAGGATGTCCGTGTCAGCATCGTAGGAGCAGTCGTACTCCTGCTGGTAGTGCTTGGCAATCTCCTCGCGCAGCTCGGGCAGGCCGCGGTTGGCCGTGTACGAGGTGTAGCCCTGCTCGAGGCCGTAGACGCAGCTCTCGCGGATGGACCACGGCGTGACGAAGTCCGGCTCGCCGACGCCTAATGAGATGACGTCTTCCATCTTGGCGGCTATGTCGAAGAACTTGCGGATGCCGGACGGGGCGATGGCGTTGACGCGCGGCGAGAGGCGCTCCTGCCAGTCAGTTCTCTTCTCGATCATGGTGTCACCACCAGTCTGCGGTCGCGCTCTTCGTCGTTGATGATGACGCCGTCCTTCTTGTAGGGCTTGAGCATGAAGTGGCTGCGCGTCTGCGTGACGCCCTCAATCGTGGCGAGGCGCGTCGCGACGAAATTCGCGACATCCTTTAGGGATTTGCCCTCGATGATGACGAGCAGGTCGAAGCTGCCGCTCATGAGGTAGACCGTACGGACCTCATCGAAGCGGTAGATGCGCTCCGCGATGGCGTCGAAGCCGACCTCGCGCTGCGGCGTCAGGTTGATCTCGATGACGGCCGTCACGGTGTCCGTGCCGAACTTCTCCCAGTTGATCAGCGTGTTGTACGACAGGATGATCTTGTCCTTCTCGAGCTTCTTGATGTCCTGCTCGACTTCATACTCGCTGCGGTGCAGCATCGAGGCCAGCTCGTTGACCGGCCGGCGTGCGTCGTGCTCGAGGAGCTCCAGCAATTCTTTCATGTAAAATCCCCCTTGCTGTTTGGAATCTGTGTGAAACATCGTGTGAAATCAATTCGTAGAAATCAGAATAATTATATCATATCTGTATCGTGAGGAAAAGCAAGAATGAATCCTGAGACAATCCGTTCCACTCGATAGAGACAAATGGCGAATGGCATGTGGTCAGGTGTCTCTTTGCGAAAAGATTAGGAAGCCTTCTTGCATCTGCCAACCGTTTTGGGTACAATAAATCTTGAAGAAGAGACAAGCTCTCTTAGACGAAGTGTTCCCGATCTGTTTTGCGTTTGGAGGAAAAAGCACTCATGACGGTAAGAAGAATTTTCGTAGAAAAAAGACAGGGATTCGATATCCCGGCTCAGCAGCTCTGCGACGATCTGAAAGAAACCTTCCATCTCGATGGCCTCGAGGCGGTCCGCATCATCAACCGCTACGATATCGAGGGCCTCAGCGATGAGGAGTACGAGAAGGTCAAGTTCGTCGTCTTTGCGGAGGCGCCTGTTGACAAAGTCTATGAAGAGACGCTGCCAGCATTTAAGGATTCCCGCATGTTTGCTGTCGAGTACCTGCCGGGCCAGTACGACCAGACGGCAGACTCCGCAGCGCAGTGCGTCCAGCTCGTCACGCAGAAGGAGCGCCCGCAGATCGCGACGGCACGCGTCATCGTCCTGACGGGAGAAGTCGACGATGAGACGCTGCAGAAAATCAAGGACTACTGCATCAATGCGGTCGAGAGCCGCGAGGCTTCGCTAGAAAAACCGGAGTCGCTCGACATGGTCACGGAGGAGCCGGCTGACGTCGAGGTGCTGGATTCGTTCAATGCGATGAGCGAAGAGGAGCTGCATGCATTCATGGATGCGCGCGGCTTTGCGATGAGCTTCGAGGACCTCAAGTTCTGCCAGGAATACTTCCGCGATACGGAACACCGCGCGCCGACTATCACGGAGCTGCGCGTCATCGACACGTACTGGTCGGACCACTGCCGTCACACGACGTTCACGACGGCCATCGACGATGTCACGATCGAGGATGGCTACTTCTCCCCAGCACTGACGGCTGCCTACCGCAAGTACAAGGAAGACCGTGATACGCTCTACGGCGAGGCGACGGACCGCGCGGTCACGCTGATGGACATCGCCGTCATCGGCGCCAAGGCACTGCGCAAGGAGGGCCTGCTCGATGACCTCGACAAGTCCGAGGAGATCAACGCCTGCAGCATCGTCGTCAAGGCGGATATCGGCGGCAAGCAGGAAGATTGGCTCGTCATGTTCAAGAACGAGACGCACAACCATCCGACGGAGATCGAGCCGTTCGGCGGCGCGGCCACCTGCCTCGGCGGTGCCATCCGCGATCCGCTCTCGGGCCGCTCGTATGTCTACCAGGCCATGCGCGTGACGGGCGCCGCTGACCCGCGCCGTCCGTTCAGCGAGACGCTGCCGGGCAAGCTGCCGCAGAAGAAGATCACGCTTGGCGCTGCCGCTGGCTACAGCTCGTACGGCAACCAGATCGGCCTCGCGACGGGACAGGTCCGCGAGGTCTATCATGAGGGCTACATGGCGAAGCGCATGGAGATCGGTGCCGTCATCGCGGCTGCACCGAAGGAGAACGTTGTGCGCGAGCGCCCGGCAGCCGGTGACATCATCGTGCTCGTCGGCGGCCGCACGGGCCGCGACGGCTGCGGCGGTGCGACGGGCTCGTCGAAGGAGCACACGGAAGAGTCGCTGACGACCTGCGGCGCAGAGGTCCAGAAGGGCAACCCGCCGACAGAGCGCAAGATCCAGCGCCTGTTCCGCAACCCGAAGGTCTCCCGCATGATCAAGCGCTGCAACGACTTCGGTGCCGGCGGTGTCGCCGTTGCCATCGGTGAGCTCGCTGACGGCCTCGTCATCGACCTCGATGCGGTCAAGAAGAAGTACAAGGGCCTCGACGGCACGGAGCTTGCTATCTCCGAATCGCAGGAGCGCATGGCTGTCGTGCTCGACCCGAAGGATGTCGAGGCCTTCCAGAAGTTCTCGGATGAGGAGAACCTCGAGGCGACGCCTGTGGCTGTCGTCACGGAGCAGCCGCGCCTGATCATGAAGTGGCGCGGCAACGAGATCGTCCAGATGAACCGCGCGTTCCTCGACACGAACGGCGTGCGCCAGCATGTCACGGCCGTCATCGCCCAGCCGGATACGGCGAAACGCTACCTTGCAGAAATCCCGGCAGCCGTCAAGGCCTGCGGTGAGGACCTCGAGAAGGCATGGCTCACGAATCTCCAGGACCTCAATGTCTGCAGCCAGAAAGGTCTTGCCGAGCGCTTCGACTCGACGATTGGCGGCAACACGGTGCTCATGCCGTTCGGTGGCAAGACGCAGCTGACGCCGGCTGAGGGCATGGTCGCCAAGCTGCCGGTACTCGGCGCAGAGACGACGACGGCCACGGCCATGACGTTCGGCCTCAACCCGGCCTTCACAGAGTGGAGCCCGTTCCACGGCGCCCTCTACTCGGTCGTAGAGGCGGCGGCCAAGATGGTCGCACTCGGCGGCGATGCCGCGAAGATCCGCCTGACGTTCCAGGAGTACTTCGAGAGCCTCGGCAAGGACCCGGAGAAGTGGGGCAACCCGTTCGCCGCCCTCATCGGTGCGCTCTGGGCACAGCATGAGCTCGGCATCCCGGCCATCGGCGGCAAGGACTCGATGTCCGGCACGTTCGAGCACATCCACGTACCGCCGACGCTCGCAGCATTCGCGGTCGACGTCATGAAGGCCGATGCAGCCGTCTCGCCGGAGTTCAAGCAGGCGGGCAGCCGCGTCTACATCGTGCCTGCTGAGAAGGACGCGCAGGACCTGCCGGTCTTCCCGAAACTGCGCGCAAACTTCGAGAAGATCCGCCAGCTCACGGCGGCGGGCAAAGTCCGCGCGGCGCAGAGCATCGGCGTCGGCGGCATCGCAGCTGCCGTCACGAAGATGACGCTGGGCAATGGCATCGGCTTCGCCTTTGCGAAGGACATGACGGCAGAGGAGCTCTTCTGCGCCGACTACGGCACGATCCTGCTCGAGCTCGCGGACGATGTCGATGTCGCAGCAGCGCTTGCGGACACGGGCGCCTATGAGCTCGGCAAGACGGCAGCTGAGCAGGAGATCCGCGTGAACGGCGCTGTCATCCGCATTGCTGAGGCAGAGCAGGCCTACACGACGCCGCTCGAGAAGATCTTCCCGACGAAGACGAAGAAGGTCAGCGGCACGGCGACGTACGTTCCGTACACGAAGGGCAACGGCATCCAGCCGACGGTACACATTGCGCGCCCGCATGTCATCATCCCGGTCTTCCCGGGCACGAACTGCGAGTACGATTCGGCGCGCGCCTGGGAGCGCGCCGGCGCGACGGCAGAGACGATCGTCGTGCGCAACCTGACGCCGGCGGCTGTCGAGGAGACGGTAGACGCGCTCGTCGCTGGCATCAAGCGCTCGCAGATCATCATGCTGCCGGGCGGCTTCTCCGGCGGCGATGAGCCGGACGGCTCCGGCAAGTTCATCGCGGCGATGTTCCGCAACCCGCGCATCAAGGAGGAAGTCATGGAGCTCCTGCAGAAACGCGACGGCCTGATGATCGGCATCTGCAACGGCTTCCAGGCGCTCATCAAGCTCGGCCTCGTGCCGTACGGTGAGATCCGCGACCTCTCGGAGAACTCGCCGACGCTGACGCACAACACGATCGGCCGCCATGCCTCGTGCATGGTCGAGACGCGCGTCATCTCGAACCTCTCGCCTTGGTTCAACAACGTCAAGGTCGGCGACGTCCACACGATTGCCATCTCGCACGGCGAGGGCCGCTTCGTGGCGGATGCCGAGACGGTCAAGAAGCTCCAGCAGAACGGCCAGATCGCGACGCAGTACGTCGATGCAGCCGGCAACCCGTCGCTCGACATCGCCTTCAACCCGAACGGCTCGGTCGACGCCATCGAGGGCATCACGAGCCCGGATGGCCGCGTCCTCGGCAAGATGGGCCACTCCGAGCGCATCGGCGCCTCGGTCGCGAAGAACGTCCCGGGCGACAAGGACCAGCAGCTCTTCGAGGCCGGTGTCCGCTACTACAAATAAGTAGACGATGCATCGCTGGCGTGATAAAATAAAAGAATAGTTGACAAATGCGGTCAGTGGCTACTGGCCGCATTCTTATATCAGGGGGGTATCACTTTGGTTGGTATCGTAATCGTTTCACACAGCCAGAAACTGGCAGAAGGCGTCAAGGAATTGGCAGAGATGATGGCGAACGATGTGCACATCGAAGCGGCGGGCGGCCTCGATGAGGGGCTGCTCGGCACGAGCTTCGAACGCGTCAAGGTCGCAATCGAGGATGTCTGCGGTGCGGACGGTGCTGTCGTGCTCATGGACATGGGCTCAGCCATCATGACGGCTGAGCTCGCTGTCGAGGAGTGCCGTGATGAGGCCGTTCGCCTCGTGGACTGCCCGATTGCCGAAGGCGCCGTGCTCGCGGCTCTCGCTGCGGCGAGCGGGGCAGACCTCGAGGAAGTTGCGCGTAGGGCGGAGTCCGCGCGCGACATGGAAAAGATCGAAAAGATCGGGAAGGCGTGAGCCAGTCACAAACTTCCATTGACAAGGTTGCTATAATGTATAGCTGTAAGAGTATACGTGACAGACACCTCGCGCGCTTGGCGTCTGGCGTAGGTCCCTGCAAAGCGCGTATCGGGAGGATGAGAACCATCAATTTCCAGGATTTAAAGAAAGAAGACAAGCCGGTGCTGGACCGTCATTTTTCCAGCGGCTACTACGAGAATTCCCATTTCAACTTCACGAACTTCTTCATGTGGCGCGAGCCGTACCACGTCAAGTGGGCAGAAGAAGACGGTGTGCTCTATATGACGTGCGAGTGGGAAGGGGAACTCATGGCCATCCAGCCGTTCTGCGAAGAGGAGAAGTGGCCGGAGGCAACGGCGGCCATCATCGCTTACTTCGAGCAGCAGGGTCGTCCGCTCGTCTTCACGGGCATCGAGAAGGCTTATGCGGAGTTCCTCGGGCGGTACGACGGTGCGGATTTCGAGATCGAAGACGACCGCGACAACTGGGACTACGTCTACGAGGCGGAGAAGCTCATCAGCCTCTCGGGCCGCAAGCTCCACTCCAAGAAGAACCATCTCAACGCCTTCCGCAAGATGTACCCCCAGGCGGAGTACATGCCGATCACCGCAGATATCATCACGGCCTGCAAGATCGAGCTCAACAACTGGTACAAGCTGCGCATCCAGGATGAGCCGGACGACCCCTTCATCGGCTGGGAGCGCAAGGCCATCATGGAGATCTTCAACGACTTCGACTACTTCAAGCTCAAGGGCGGCGCCATCCGCCTCGACGACCGCATCATCGCCTTCACGTTCGGTGAGGCGCTCAATGCCGACACGGCCGTCATCCACGTCGAGAAGGCCGACCCGAATATCCGCGGCGCTTACCCTGCCATCAACCAGGGCTTTGTCGAGCACGCCTGGAGCGCGATGACCTACATCAATCGCGAGGAGGACATGGGCCATGAAGGGCTGCGCAAAGCCAAGGAATCGTACAAGCCGTTCAAGATGATCGAGAAATTCAATGCGCGCCGCAAGTGATTGACCTTGCAACATGCGTTTGGATTCGCTATAATGAAGATGTAAGACATGATGCAAGTCTGTATAAGATCGAGTCATTAGGGGAGGTATTTTTATGGCAAAGCGTTTTTTCAGATGTGAGAAATGTGGGAACATCGTCGGGCTCATCAAGGACGCTGGCGGCCCGCTGAGCTGCTGCGGCCAGCCGATGACGGAGCTCATCCCCAATACGGTCGATGCGGCTGCTGAGAAGCATGTGCCGGTCATCACGCTGGACCGCGAGGTCGGCGAAGTGACGGTCCAGGTCGGCACGGTCGCGCACCCGATGCTGCCGGAGCACTTCATCGAGTGGATTCACCTCGAGACAGAGAACGGCGCGCAGACCAAGCACCTCAAACCGGGCGATGCGCCGGAGGCAGTCTTCATGCTGGCGGGCAGCGACAAGCCCGTCGCTGCATTTGCTTACTGCAACCTCCACGGCCTCTGGAAAGCGGAATTCCATGAAGACTGAAGACTGAGAACTGAGGGCTGAAGTGAAGCCTGAAGTTTGAGGCTGTGTGCATCGGAGCATAAAGAAAGAGGAAGGATTCCCGAGCGGATCCTTCCTCTTTTTTCGTGCTGCTTTTTATGCAGTTGTATCAGCGTGCGCCGCATGTCCCCGTGACAGCGCGGCAGTCTTCTTCGCGGTTCGTCAGGCCGAGCTCCGCAATCATCGCCATGTCCTCTTTGATGGTCGTGCCGGATGTCGTGAGCATGTTGCCCGTGATCGAGGCGGAGGCACCGGCCCGAAGCGCTGTGGCGCCGTTTTCGGGCAGCAGTTTGCGGCCCGCGGCCAGGCGGATGTTGGCCGTCGGATTGATGTAGCGGAAGAAGGCAATCGTGCGCAGGATGTCAGCAGCTGGCAGCTGCGGGCGTCCTTCCATCCCCGTGCCGGGAATCGGCATGAGCGCGTTGATGGGGATGGACTCGATGCCGAGCTCCGCGAGGGAAATGGCCATGTCGAGGCGGTCCTCCCAGGTCTCGCCCATGCCGATGATGCCGCCTGAGCAGACGCAGAAGCCCTCTTCCTGTGCCATCTTGATGGTCCGGATGCGGTCGTCGTAGGTGTGCGACGTGCAGATCTGCGGGAAGAAGCGGCGGCTCGTCTCGATGTTGTGGTGGTAGCTCGTGACGCCGGCTGCGCGCAGGCGGCGCAGCTGTGCGCGCGTCAGCAGGCCGTGCGAGGCGCAGAGGTCGATGTGGCAGGTATTGCGCATGGCCTCGTAGGCTTCGATGGCCCGGTCGAAGTCGCGGCCCGCAAGCGCGCGTCCCGAGGTCACGATGGCGAAGCGGTTGGCGCCGGCCGCCTCATTGGCGCGCGCATGTGCGAGGATTGTCTCTTTGGGCAGGAAGCCGTATTCCTCGATGCCCGTGTGGTGGCAGGCCGCCTGTGCGCAGTACTTGCAGTTCTCGCCGCAGCGGCCGCTGCGGCCGTTGATGATCGTGCAGAAGTCGACATGCTTGCCGCAGAAGTGGTCCTGCAGCAGGCGGGCGCCTTCTTGCAGCTCGGCGAGCGGCGCCTTGAGGAACAGGGATAGGTCGTCTCCGCGCTTGATGCGGTAGCCCGCGATGATTTTCTTGGCCAGTGACAGGCAGCTTGCTTCCGACATGATAAGACCTCGATTCGTATAATGCGTCAGGATAGACTGGATGATTATGGTCAACATTATACGTCTTTATCGGTTTACCGTCAACCTGAAGTGCTGTAGAGATTTACGAAACGATGGATTTCATTGACAAATCATCTGGGTGTTGTACAATGAAGCTATATCGGAAATTCTATCTCTATATAGTAGAAAGAAGCAGGTGAAGTATTTCTTTGCAGCAGGCATTGGAAAGACAGATTGTCTTTGAAGACCACAAAGAAGCGTATGCGTTGCTCGGGGACCGGGACGAGTTCCTGCAGGTGCTGCGCGAGAATTTTGACTGCCAGTTCATCAGCCGCGGCGAGCAGCTCGAGATCCTCGGTGAGGCCTCTGAGGTCAAGATGGCGGCAACGCTCGTCGAGGAGCTCCAGTATCTCTACCGCCAGGGAACGACGATCACGATGCACGAGGTCCGCTACGGCATCGGCCTCGTGCGCGGCGGCAAGGGCGAGGCTTTGCACACGCTGTTCGGCGACACAATCCTCGTGACGTCTAGGGGCCGCCACGTGCGCCCGAAGACGCTCGGACAGCGCCGCTACCTCGACACGATCCGCCACAATTCCATCACGTTCGGCATCGGCCCGGCGGGCACGGGCAAGACGTACCTGGCCGTCGTCATGGCCGTCGCCGCCCTGCGCAACAAAGAAGTGCGCCGCATCATCCTGACGCGCCCTGCTGTTGAGGCGGGGGAGCGCCTCGGCTTCCTGCCGGGCGACCTGCAGGACAAGGTCGATCCCTATCTGCGCCCGCTCTACGATGCCCTGCAGGACATCCTCGGCCAGGACAGCTACCAGAAGCTCATGGCCAAGGGCATCATCGAGATCGCGCCGCTCGCCTACATGCGCGGCCGCACGCTCGAGGATGCCTTCGTCATCCTCGATGAGGCGCAGAATACGACGGACAAGCAGATGAAGATGTTCCTGACGCGCTTGGGCTTCGGCTCGCGCATGGTCGTCACGGGCGACCTCGGGCAGGTCGACCTGCCGCGCGGCATCGCTTCGGGTCTGCGCGAAGCCAGCCAGGTCCTCAAGGACGTCAAGGGCATCGGCATCGTGCGCATGGCGCCGGTCGACGTCATCCGCCATGATGTTGTCACGCGCATCGTCGAGGCGTACGGAGCCTGGGAGGAGAAAAAGAAGAAAGAGAAGGAGCAGCGAGACAAGGAACGGGAGGCGCGCGCCAAGTGAATGTCATCATCAGCAATTATCCAGAAGACCTTGAGGTGCCGCAGGAGTACGTCGCGAATGTGACGGCCGCGGCCCAGAAGGTCGGCGAGCTCTACGGCGTCGAGAACGGCGAGGTCAGCATCACGCTGACCAACAACGACTACATCCATGAGCTCAACCGCCAGTACCGCGGCATCGACCGTCCGACGGACGTGCTCTCCTTCGCGCTCAATGAGAGCGAGGAACCGGAGGTCACGGGCGGCGCCGACATCAATGTGCTCGGCGACCTCGTCATCTCGGTGGAGCGCGCGGAGGAGCAGGCCAAGGACTTCGGCCACAGCGTCAAGCGCGAGATGGCCTTCCTGACGGTGCACGGCATGCTGCATCTCCTGGGCTACGACCACATGGAGGAAGAGGAGCGCCTCGAGATGGAGCAGGAGCAGCGCTTCGTCATGGAGAAGCTCGGCATCCCGCGCGAATGACGCAAGACGGACATAGCATACGAGAAAAGCAAGACAGAAAGAGAAGTGAAGATATGGAACAGAACGCAAAACAGCCAAAACACAAATCGGGCTTCATCGCCGTCATCGGCCGCCCGAACGTCGGCAAGTCGACGCTCATCAACACGCTGATCGGCCAGAAGATCGCCATCATGAGCGACAAGCCGCAGACGACGCAGAACCGCATCCTCTGCATCCTGACGGAGCCGGATGCCCAGATCGTCTTCCTCGACACGCCGGGCATCCACAAGCCGAAGCACAAGCTTGGCGAGTACATGGTCAAGGCGGCAGAGGGCACCTTGAAGGAAGTCGACGCCATCCTCTTCGTCGTCGATGCGACCGAGAAGATGGGCCCGGGCGAGTACTACATCCTCGAGCGCCTGCAGGCGACGCGCAAGCCGGTCATTCTCGTCGTCAACAAGCTCGACCTCATCGAGAAGGAGCAGGTGCTGCCGATCATCTCGCGCTATGCGGACAAGTACCCGTTCGTCGGCGTCGTGCCGATTTCGGCCAAGGCGGAGACGAATCTCGACTCCCTGCTGACGGAAGTCAAGAAGTATCTGCCAGAGGGACCGCAGTACTATCCGGAGGACATGGTCACGGACCAGCCGGAGCGCCTGATTGTTGCGGAGCTCATCCGCGAGAAGGTCTTGCAGCTCACACGCGACGAGGTGCCGCATGCGGTGGCTGTCGAGACGGATGAGATGACGACGCGCCCGAACGGCGATGTCTACATCCGCGCGACCATCTACGTCGAGCGCGACTCGCAGAAGGGCATCATCATCGGTGCCAAGGGCGCGATGCTCAAGGAAATCGGCGCCCTCGCGCGCAAGGATATCGAAGCCCTGCTCGGCTCGCGCGTCTTCCTCGACCTCTGGGTCAAGGTCAAGAAGGATTGGCGCAACCGTGAAGGCGTGCTCCACAATTTCGGCTTCGGGGTGGAATCGTAATGTCAGAGGAGCATAAGAGCCGCCTCTCTAAGCGCATCTCGCGCCGCTTCGTCAACGGCCTGATCCTGCTCGTGCCCATCGTCATCACGCTGCTCGTCGTCAGTGAGGTGCTGCACTTCACGGAAGGCGTGCTCGGCAAGCATCTGCCGTTCTACTTCCCGGGGCTCGGCATCATCACGGTGGTGCTCGGCATCTACTTCGTCGGCTGGATCTCGTCGTATTGGATCATGCGGCGGATGATCCATTATGGCGAGGCGCTGCTCGGCAAGATCCCCGTCGTCAAGTTCATCTACAACAGCGTCAAGCACCTCTCGACGGCTGTCTTCGAGTCGAACAACATGTTCGACCACGTCGTGCTCGTGCCATTCCACCAGTCGAAAGCGCTGGGCTTCATCATGGCTGACGTGCCGCCGGTGCTCAAGGAGAAGCTCGGCGACGACTACGTCTGCGTCTTCGTGCCTTGGAGCCTCAACATGACCTCGGGCACGAATCTCTTCGTGCGCAAGCAGGATGTCATCTACCTCGACATCAGCAGCGAGTCGGCCCTGCAGTACATGCTGACGGCAGGCGCCGTCATGCCG
>OGYL01000861.1_pt1 | contig 24231 bp, 18 predicted proteins | sample 1576541 | NCBI WGS metagenome assembly OGYL01 (sample SAMEA3541551, study PRJEB24748) | human gut metagenome | biome: human gut; feature: human-associated habitat; material: faeces | place: China | collected 2012 | reverse complement strand
CACAATGGCATTGAACAAAGGTTTCAAGGCTTCATTCCCGGCTGCCGCAGAGTCTTTGACGACGATTGTTTCTTGTTTTGTTGCAGCGGCTTCTTCTTTCGAAAGGTCTTCTTTGGATACGTCAGAGGAAGAAGAGGAGTATTCTTCGACAATGCGCATCGCTTGTTCCACTTCTCTCTCGTTATGGAAATCCATTTCCAGATGCACACCGTCCGCACCGATATTGTCCAGCAAGGGTTTCAGTTCGTCCAAGGTTACCCAACAAGCCATGATACTTTTGCCTCCGGCAAGGATCTTCTTGTAAAGGTCGTACCATTTGGGTGATCCTCCTTGTGGCTCACCTACGCCCGGAGTCCATTGAATGGCATTCAGTTCCTCAATTTCAAGAAGGGCAGGCAGATGGTGCATGGCGCCCACACCGTCCAGATGATACAGGGTGTAGTCTATCTTTTGACATTGTTCGCGGATGAACGGTTGCACGAAGCGACGATAATCATCCTCACTGATCATGGTGGAGATATCGCTTTGCAGCTTGCTCATCTTTCCCGGTGCCCATGAAGAGAAATAGCAGAAGGCCATTTCGTCTCCTTCACGGATGATGTCGTAAAGTTCATCAAAGACTTTGAAATAGATATCATTGATTTGTTGCATTTGCTGTTCCAGCACTTCGGGCTGCATCACGGTATCCAGCAATACTTTGTCTGTACCTTTCAAGGCGGCCAGTACGTCCAGTCCTTCCATCAAGTCGGGCATTCCTACGTAATAGTGACCGTTTGCTTTCGCCTTGCATGCCTTCAGCAATTCTTTATGCAATATCCAGTTGGGGTGTTCGGGATTGAAAACAATCTCATCGTTGAAATCGGGATCGGGATGAATCCAAATAGTATCTTCCCCTCCTTCGAACACGCCGCCCAAGATGGCTGCCAATGAACCGGGACCTAACTGGGTATTGGCTACCGGCAGGATATCTGCTTTCAGACTGCTGTGTGCCACGTACCAGTCCAGGTATTCTGCACGCCATTGCGGATCGAACCATTTCTGATTCAGGTCTTTTGCCGGGGAGGGTGCAGGGATATCCGCATGAGGTTTCACACCTTCCTGAAAGTGTTCCCACATGTTCAGTATGATTCCTTTATGGTTCCACCAATCTATATATCGTTTCTTTGTTTCGTCTAAATTCGTTTTCCAAGTTTCCATATTCGTCAGTTTTTAAATATTCCTTTAAAATGAGGGTCTATGTGTAGACCGATGCTTTTGCTTAAATCCATATCGTCCGTGCATTCCACTTCATCCGGATAAACGGGGATGGTCGCTCCTTGACGTACATATACGGGCATTTCGTCCAAGGGGATATCCAGATTCTTCAGCCAGCGTCCCCCTTCCAAGCGTTCGCCTGTGAAGAAATTCACCCATTTTCCTTCGGGCAGATAGACATCCCGGCGGTTCTCGCTGTTCATGACCGGGGCTACTAGGAAGTCGTTACCAAAATAGTATTCATCGTCGATGTGCCAGCACAATTTGTCTTCGGGGTGATGAAAAATCAGAGCTTGCAAGAGAGGTGCTCCGCTTGCGATGGCCTTACGGCTTTGTTCTACGATATAAGGTATAAGCGTATAGCGCAACTTCCACCACTTTTTTATCATGGGTGCGATAGCGGGATAATGCCACGGCTCGCGTTTGTTTGTTCCGTGATAACGGATGTGGGAGGAGAATACACCGAATTGTGTCCAGCGCATATATACATCATCGTCCACTATAGAGTTCATGAAGTTGGGTAATGTGTGGAATCCGGGGACATCATGACTCCAGAAGGCGAAGCCGGAAAGCCCGAAATGCAAGCCGCCTTTCAGTGAGCCTGCCATCCCATCCCATGAACTGCATGAGTCACCTCCCCAATGCAGGGGATAGCGTTGGCATCCCGCCCATGCCGAGCGTGCCCATACGATGCCGTCACCGGTTACGTCTTTTGTGATTTCATAAGCGGCTTTCTGATAAAGCAATGCATACAGGTTGTTCAGCAATTCAGGTTTCATGCCTTTATAGAGGGCATCCATGTGGATGTTTTCTCCAAAATCGGTTTTGATGCAGGTCACGCCCATATCCAGCAGATTCTTCAGCAGTCCTTTATACCATTCGGTTGCTTTGGGATAAGTGAAGTCAATGGTTCCGGCATAGTCCAAAGCGGAGAAATTGGAACCTTCCGAATCTTGTTTCTTTGTCAGCGGAGCTATATAATCGTTTTTGCGTGCTTCGTCTATCTGTTCGGCGTTCTCCGCCACGTAGGGGAGTTGCCATAAGGACACGCGATATCCTTTTTTCTTCAGTCCTTGGATGAACCCTTTGGGATCGGGAAAGCGTTCTTCGTTGAATTTCCATTCGCACAGCCAGTCGGTCTTGAACCAGCCGGTATCCAGATGGATGACATCGCAGGGGTAATGTTCGGCACGCATCCGGTCGCATATCTCATTTACTTCATCAGCGCTGAAGTAGGTCATGCGGCTCATCCAGATGCCGAAACTCCAGAGGGGAGGCATGGAAGGATATCCGGTCAGATCCCGATAACCCCGGAGGATTTCTTCCATCGTGTCGCCTGCTATGACGAAGACATCCAGCATGGCCTGGTCGCTCAGGAACTGTACCGAGCGGGTGGACTGTCCGGCCAGTGATAGCTTGCTGTGGGCACAGGTGTGATAGAATGTTCCATACATCCGGCTGGAGAGGTAGAAAGGAATATTCTTATAGGTACGGCGGTTGTTCACGCCTTGTCCGTCCTGGTTCTTTAAGAAGAACGTTTGTCCGCTTAAGTCCATTTTGGCAAAGCGTTCCCCTGTTCCGGCAAAACATTCATCGGGTTTTGATTCAAAGGAAAGGGTGGCACGTTCCTTCACTCCGTTTCGTTTGCAGAAAGCCAGTGGCAGTGCATCGTAACGGGGAGGGGAGAAGTGGTCGTAGGCAGCCAGTCGGATTTCACGTTTGCCGTCGGGGTAAAGGCGAAGATCCAAGGTCTCTTGAGGATCGGGCAGCAGTTCGCTCCAACGGTCCAGTACCGGGGGCTTTACATGGATAAGTGCCCGTTGGATTCCGTCTTGGGTAGTGATCAACCATTCCCCTTCTGTTTGTGTCACTTGCAAAGGGAGTTTCTTTACCCGGTCACTGAATTGGAGCATTTCCGACTGATCCGTCATGCTTTCTTCACCGAATCCGATAAAGAGCCGGGTGATACCTGAGGTGTACTGACGGATGACCAGCGTATATTCTTCACGGGGCGATGTCGTATCGGGCGCCATATCGTTAGAGAGCACTTGCTTTTGAAAGGGGACGTTTATACAGATATCCCCGTCTTTTTCATAGACAGAGGTGGGCTTGTATGCTTTCCATAATGATTCGTCTCTTGACAGATCGGGATCAAAGTCCAGAAAATCGAATAAGTGGTAATTGGTTGGTTTCATTCTCTTTTTGTTATTTTGTTTTTATAATGATTCTTTGTTGTGACACCCCACCTACAGCGACCCTGCCTGCCTTTTGTCTTATACTTTCATCTACTTGCGGACCATTCTTCTTCCACACATTATGAGGTCCCGGACGGTTGGAGTCGAAACGTTCGGACGGACACCAGTTGTTTTCTACGGTATAGCCATCCGTCGCTTCATCAAAGTAGATGTAAAACGCACGGTCGTTGGTAGCGTAGGGCGCGTCAATTAAATGTTCAATCCGGTTATTGCGCATCACGGAGCCGGGTTGGTTGGAGAGGGTATAAAGTCCTCCTGCATCATACAGCCTCCGGGCAAAGTGGTGGACGTAATTGGCTTCAATCCGATTGCCGCTCATTCCGCTTTCCTGCAGGGTCCATCCCCAGCCCACACAGATACCTGAGTAATTGACGTGGCAGACTTCATTATGTACGATATGGATATTCTTTACATATCCGGCTCCGATGCCTACACCTCCCCAATCTTCATTGGTCACTTCCTCAATCAGGTTGTTCCGTATGGTGATTCCCGTACATAATTCCTGTTCATGAAAAGGTGTATAAGGCACATGGGTTTCAAATCCTTCATCGGGAAAGGTGCCCACCAGTAAGGCTGTGCCACCAATATCGGTGAAATGGCAATTCTCGACAATGGAAGTCGATACGGCGCGTTCATAATCTACTCCGGTGGCTGCTAAATGCTGGAATGTGCAGTGGTTGAAGTTTATGTTATTGCCGCATTTTATCTGTATTGCAGCTTCGGGTCTGCCTATCCATGCCTGGTTTTCCAGTTCCGCTTTTTCGGGTAGCCCCGGTATGGGTAGTCTGTAAGCATCCAGCAGATGGAAGCCTCCTTGCAATGTAACGTGTCCTTGATAAGAGGGGCGCATCCATGAAGTATGTTCGAAAGATATATTTTGAAAATATATATTCCTTACCGGGCGTTCTAATGTTCCGCTTATAGTCAGTAAAGTCTCTAAAGCCGGAATAATGACTTGCGCCTTCGTCATGTCTTCGTGAGGACGCGGGTAATAATAGATGCGTCCGGAAGGGTAATCCTGATACCATTCTCCGGGCTGGTCCAATAGTTCCAGAGCATTGACCAGACAAAAGGAGGAGTTTCCTTTTTCTCCGTCAATGACAGGTTGAGGCCAGGGATGGGCAAACTCCAACCGGCTTTCGGGATCATGAAAACGGACGATTGTATTTGCCCCTTCAGTAATCATTTCCTTCACTCTCAGTATGGCGATGGCCCAACGTTGGTGAACGATCATCTCTACTTGTGAAGCGGCATTCAACCCTGCTGTTTGTGGAGTGGGAATGGTGATCGTTTCTTCCTCAGGGTTAAAATCAATCATGCGTTCCATTACTCCGTCGGGAAACTGTGCGGCCCGCTGTGCTTTTGTTCCGTTGACCCACATTTGCCGGGTTTCCAATATCCTGTTTCCCATACGGGGCACTTCCGCTACCCATATTTTATTTCTAAGTGTTTCTGGTATTCTGGTATCTTTGCATCCTTGTTCCCAACTTGTCACAGGAACTCCGCCACTTAAGACTACACGGGCATTGGGAACAGCGGTGATACGGGTGGGAGAGTCTGTTGTCCCGCTATCTTCGGGACGGATGAACAGGCTTTTATATTGTGGGTATATTCCTTCCTCCAATAGGATATTTATGCCTCCGGTTGTTTCGGGTGATTGCAATCTTCTCCATTCGCGCGCTTGCTTGATGGCTTGTTCCAGAGTCTGGAGGGGAGATTGGCGTGTACCGGCAGCATTGTCGTTACCGTAGGGAGAAACATAAATATCTCCTGCGGTTAAATAAAAGGTATAACTGACAAATGCGATAAAGCAGATTATTTTTGTTTTCATGGGTTCTCCGGATTTAAAGGTCTTTTTAATCAGACGGAAGGAATCTGGTTTTGTACCCATTGGATAATTTGCCAATGTGTCAATTTGCTGCATTCTACTCTGCGTGGTCATGGGCATATTAGCAAATTGATGCATTGATATATTAATTGAAGTATAATAAAAAACAGGCCATACCTTAATGAAAAGGTACAGCCTGCATCATTTAATAAAAGAGATTTATTTTTTATGAGTTCATGCTCATCAGGAATTCTTCGTTGTCTTTGGTATTTTCCAAACGACTCTTTACGAAATCCATGGCTTCGATAGGATTCATATCTGCCAGATACTTGCGAAGAATCCACATACGGTCCAAAGTAGTCTTGTCGAGCAGCAAGTCGTCGCGGCGGGTGCTTGATGCCACGATGTTTACTGCCGGGAAGATACGTTTGTTGCTCAAGTTGCGGTCCAGCTGGAGTTCCATGTTACCTGTACCTTTGAATTCTTCGAAGATTACTTCATCCATCTTGGAACCGGTGTCAATCAGTGCGGTTGCGATAATGGTCAGCGAGCCACCGTTTTCAATGTTACGGGCAGCACCGAAGAAACGTTTGGGCTTATGCAGGGCATTTGCATCCACACCACCGGACAATACCTTGCCGGAAGCAGGAGAAACCGTATTGTATGCACGTGCCAGTCGGGTGATAGAGTCGAGGAAGATTACCACATCGTGACCGCATTCTACCATGCGTTTCGCTTTTTCCAGTACGATACCTGCAATCTTTACGTGACGTTCTGCCGGTTCGTCAAATGTAGAAGCGATCACTTCGGCATTTACGCTGCGCGCCATATCTGTCACTTCTTCGGGACGTTCGTCAATAAGCAGCATGATCATGTACGTTTCCGGATGGTTGGCTGCGATTGCGTTAGCGATGTCTTTCATCAGGATCGTCTTACCGGTTTTGGGCTGCGCCACAATCAAAGCACGCTGTCCTTTACCGATAGGTGAGAACATATCTACCACACGGGCTGAAAGGTTATCACTATATCCCCCTTTGCAAAGTTTGAACTTTTCATCGGGGAACAGCGGGGTCAGGTGATCAAACGGAACGCGGTCACGTACCAATCCGGGATCCAGACCGTTTATCTTTTCCACCTTTACCAACGGGAAATATTTTTCTCCTTCTTTGGGCGGACGGATAGAGCCTTCCACTACATCACCGGTCTTCAAACCGAACAGTTTTATTTGCGATTGTGAAACGTAAATATCATCGGGTGAGGAAAGATAGTTGTAATCGGATGAACGGAGGAAACCGTATCCGTCGGGCATGATTTCCAATACCCCGGTACCGGTCAGGATACCTTCAAATTCGTAAGGCTTTTCCACCTGTTTGCGTTCCGGTTGTTGAGGAATGCTGGCAGACGCTTCTCCCTCAGCCGTCGTATTGTTATTATTGTTTGCCTGACGAGGATTGTTGTAATTATTGTTGCGCGGATTGTTGTACTTCTGATTTTGATCGCGCTGCTGGCGTGGTTGGAATTTGGGGGCAGGTGTCTGTACCGGAGCCGGTGTTTCTACTTTGGTAGCCTCAAATTTGCCGAACAACTCAGTAGGAAGTTCTATTTTTTCTGAAGGAAGATCCTCGATGGGAATAAAATCATCGGTTTCACTGCCGAATTCCAGTTCGGGAAGAATCACTTCTTTTTCTTCGGGAATAGCCGGTGTTTCTTCTTTTTTTGCTTTTTTGGGTGTCGGTTTCGCCGGTGCTTCAGCTTTCACTTCCTCTTTTGCAGTTTCTTTCGTTTTCGTTGCAGGTTGTTCTTCTGTCTTGGCTGTTACTTTCTTACTACCCGGTTTGCGTCCTCTTTTTTTAGGTGTTTTTTCTTCCGCGCTTGTTTCGGCCACGGCTTCTGTTTGTGGTGTTACCGCTACAGGAGCAGTCTCTTTTACTGTTTCGGCAGCTGCGGCGGCAGGCTGCGGGGTATTGGCTTCCAGTTTCTGTGCCTTGTCCTTGGTTGCAGTATAGACCTTGTCACCGTCTTTTTTAACGTTGATACGTGATCTTTTACGGGGTTGACTTTCATTGGCTTTTTCTGCCGCTACTTTTTGGGTTGCTCCGACTATGGCTTGCTCGTCCAGAATTTTATAAACCAGATCTTCTTTTTTTAGAGAGTCTGTTTTCTTGATACCCAACTCTTTGGCAATCGATTGTAATTCCGACAAGTCTTTGTCGTTTAATTGAATAATGTTATACATAGAGTATAGTTATTAGTAATATATTTCTTTATAATCTTTTAATGGTATAATTAAGGAGCGCAATCTACACAAAAATGTGTTAGAAGGGGGAAATGCACTCATAATTACGATTATGGGATTGATGTTGTTTTGATTGTTATCAGGAAGTAAACAGACTTTCCCGGATAGGGAACTGACGTATTTACCGAGGACAAAAGTAGATATTTTTTTTTAATCTCATGCATATTACAGAAGATTTTTTGCCGAATTTAATGAAATTAATAAAAAAAACGACGTGGGGAAACATCCTTTCTGTCTGTGAAAACCCTGATGTTAAATGAACGTAAAAATAGGTCAGATTGTTCAGCAGAGTCTGCATGAAATAGCGAAAAAAATACTAATTTAGCCCGTCAAATTTGATTTTTACTTAATTATAAATAGAGAAAAGATGAAAAAAGTGATTTTTACAGAAAAGGCTCCTGCTGCTATAGGTCCTTACAGTCAAGCTGTTGAAGTGAATGGTATGGTATTTCTGTCAGGTCAGATTCCCGTTGATCCTGCTACCGGTGAATTTGTTCCGGGAGGAGTGACTGAACAGACTACCCAGGTTTTTGAGAATATCAAGAATGTATTGGCAGAAGCCGGTCTGACTACCGCTAATATCGTAAAAACAACCGTATTTTTGGCAGATATGTCTTTGTTTGCTGAAATGAACGCTGTTTATGCCAAGTATTTCGAAGGAGATTTCCCTGCCCGTTCTGCTGTAGCTGTTAAGGCTTTGCCGAAAGGAGCGCTTGTGGAGATAGAGAGTATCGCAGTGAGATAACGAGCTTTTCGCCACCGATTGCACGGATTGATGCAGATTATTTCTATTGAAAAGCAATTGCTTGATATGGAACCTGTGTCAATCAGTGTAGTCTGTAGTGAATGATGGTGGATGGGGAATCATAAAAACAACTGATTAACAGATAGCGTAGAAAAGTGGAATATGAAACAACTGAACAAGTGGCAATGGTCCACATTAATATTATCTGCTATACTGGTAATGGCATTTTCAGTCTTTATTTATCGGTATGAGCCTTTTAAATCCGGGTTCGAGATTACCGACCAGCTGGGTGGTAATATTTTCCCTGCAACCATTCTTTCTACCGCAACCACAGATGCCAGTTTAATCGTACCTGCCGATTCCGATTATATCGGAAATCCCAAGTCGTGTATCGCCATCCGGCTGAAGAACAGTTATGCCAATAGCAAATTGCGTATAGAAGTGGCCGAGACTCCTTTTTTCTCTCAGTCTGTATCTGAGTTTATTTTACCCAAGGCGGGGAAAGAATATCTGGTTTTCCCGGATATTATATGGAACTATCAGGCTTTGCGTGATAATAATCAGGCAGTGCCCGTTAGCATCTCCGTCAAGGCGGAATTGAATAAGAAAGAACTTCCACAGCGTTTGAAAACCATCTCGATGCGCAGTATCAATGAGTGCCCTTTAGGATATGTGGACGATAAAATGAAGTTTCACGATACGGGAGAGTTTTTTGCGGCCTACGTCAACGAGGAGCATCCTCAGATTGACAAATTATTGCGTGAAGCCTTGGATACACGTATCGTCAATCGTTTTCTTGGGTATCAAGGTAATGCACACCAGTCGGAGAATGTGGACAAACAGGTCTATGCATTGTGGAATGTGTTGCAAAAGCGGAACTTTAAGTACAGCTCCACCACCAATACCAGTCTTTCGTCCAATGTGGTTTATACACAGCGCGTCCGTACCTTGGACGATGCGCTGGAATCCTCGCAGATAAACTGTGTGGATGGCAGCGTGTTGCTGGCCTCACTGATGAAAGCCATCAATATCAATCCTATCCTGGTGCGTATTCCGGGACATATGTTTGTGGGTTATTACACAGACAAATCACATAAGAATATGAATTTTCTGGAAACCACGATGATAGGGGATGTGAATCTGGATGATTTCTTTCCGGATGAGAAGCTGGATTCTACCATGGTGGGCAAATCCCAGAACCAGATGTCGAAACTGACCTACGAGAAATCAAAGGAATATGCTACGAGGAAATATCGGGAGAATGACTCCCTGATACATTCGGGTAAAGTGAATTATATGTTTCTGGAGATTGATAAAAAGACCCGTGCGCAGGTGCAACCTATCGGTAAATAAATTTGTTGTATGGATATGGAACTTACTTATATATATCATAGCGGATTCGCCTTGTCAGGCGATGGCTTTACTGTAATCATGGATTATTACCGTGATTCGGAGGATGGACAGGCGCAGGCGGATTTGAACCGGTTGATGGATGGGACTTTCAGCAATCAAGAGGCGGGAATGCCGGAAGGAACTGTACACAGCGAATTATTGCGGAGACCCGGAAAACTGTATGTGCTGGCCAGTCATTTTCATCCGGATCATTTTAATAAAGAGGTATTGCAATGGCGTGAACAGCGGCCGGATATCATCTATATTTTCTCGAAAGACATTTTGCGTCATCGCAGGGCGCAGAAAGAAGATGCCGTCTGGCTGAAAAAAGGAGAGGAATATAAGGATGAAACATTGAGCGTGCGTGCTTTCGGTTCCACGGATGTGGGAGTATCGTTTTTGCTTCAGACAGGTGGAAAAAAGATTTTTCATGCCGGTGATTTGAATAACTGGCATTGGATGGACGAGAGTACCGAGGCGGAGTGGAAGGGAGCCGAGAAGAATTTCCTGCATGAGCTGGATGATCTTTACGCCTATACGCCCGAAGTGGATGTGGCGATGTTTCCCGTTGACCCCCGTTTGGGAAAAGAATACATGCGGGGTGCCGGACAGTTTGTAACAAAGATAAAAACTCATATCTTTGTACCCATGCATTTCACACCGGAGTATGCCAAGGCAAATGCTTTCCGCGACTTTGCCGAAGCGCATGGAGTGCGTTTTGTGTCATTGACACATCGCGGACAAAAAATAGAGATTGAATAACAAAAGAATAACACAATATGAAAGTAAAAGGAAGATTTGATCATTTCAATATCAATGTAACTGATCTGGACAAGAGTATCAAGTTTTATGAAACAGCGTTAGGTTTGCATGAGTCTCATCGTAAGGAAGCTTCGGACGGTTCCTTCGTGCTGGTGTATATGGCCGATGACCACAGCAATTTCTTGTTGGAACTGACCTGGTTGCGTGACCATACCCAACCATACGAGTTGGGTGAGAACGAAAGCCATCTGTGTCTGCGTGTGGAAGGTGATTATGACGAAGTCCGTAAATTCCATAAGGAAATGGGATGCGTTTGCTTCGAGAACACCGCTATGGGCTTGTATTTCATCAATGATCCTGATGATTACTGGATTGAGATATTGCCGGTAAAGTAAAACGATCGTTTCCGTTAGTAATGAATTAAAAAGATAGAGACTATGAAATACATTTCTCCCGGTGGCTGGTTCTCATTGGAATACCCGATGGGCTGGCACGAGTTTGAAGATACAGAAGAGAGTTTTTTATTCTATAATCCTGACCGGTGGACAGGTAATTTCCGCATATCGGCCTATAAGGATGAAGCGGCTGACTATGGTCCGCAGTGCATCGCATACGAATTGAAAGAAAATACCTCTTCCGCCCTGGTGAAAGTGGGCAAGTGGGATTGTGCTTACAGCGCGGAAACTTTTCAGGAAGAAGGCGCCTGGTACACCACTCATATCTGGGTGACAGGAGAGGGGGATCTTTCTTTCGAATGTTCTTTTACCGTGTCCAAAGGAGGAGACAAGCATCCGGCGGAAGAAATCATCCGGTCTTTGCAGGTCCGCAAAGAAGGTGTAAGTCACCCGCGTGAGATCATTCCGATCCGTGTCTTGGAAATCGGGGAGGTGAACACCGCCTTTGAGTGGGCTTCTACCACGATTAAAAAGCAACTCACCAAGGATTTCACTGCGTCGGAGAGTGATATTGACAGTATACAGCAAGTAATGGACAGCGGACGTTTCCAGACTCAGCAGCGTATGGCGTGGGAGAATTTCGGTATTGCTTTCGGAGCCATTTTGGTGAATGAGATGGAAGGTATGGAATGGGTGACTGTCATTGAGGGACAGAAAGAATATCCCGCCTTGCAGTTTATGTGTTCGGATATGGTGCTGGACCCTGCCGCACTGGTGTGGGGAAAAGCTAAAAAGGGACTCCCCTGCGACTTGAAATCCGAATTCAGGAAAATTAAGCGAGAGGCGGAGGCAGTGTTGGATGATTTAAATAAATAGACAAATAATGACCCCATATATGCAAGTAGACGGGCTTACCAAGTCATTCGGTGACTTGGTATTGTTCCGAAAGATTTCATTTGGAGTGGCCGAAGGACAACGCATCGGTCTGATAGCAAAGAACGGTACAGGCAAGACTACCTTACTTAATATAATAGCCGGTAAGGAGGGATATGATGAAGGAAGCATCGTCTTTCGTCGTGATCTGCGGGTGGGCTATTTGGAGCAAGACCCACATTATCCCGAAGACCTGACCGTGCTCGAAGCCTGTTTCTATCACGGAAACAGCACGGTGGAACTCATCAAAGAATATGAAAGCTGCATGGAAACCGAAGGCAATCCGGGACTGGAAGAGCTGTTGGCACGGATGGAGCACGAAAAGGCATGGGATTATGAACGGAAGGCGAAACAAATCCTTTCTCAATTAAAAATCCGGGACTTCAGCCAGCAGATCAAACATCTTTCCGGAGGTCAGTTGAAACGGGTGGCTTTGGCGAATGTGCTGATAACCGAGCCCGATTTCCTGATTTTGGATGAGCCTACCAACCATCTTGATCTGGATATGACGGAGTGGCTGGAGGGGTATCTCGGCCGGGGAAACATCAGTCTGCTTATGGTGACGCACGACCGTTATTTCCTGGACCGCGTCTGCTCTGAAATTATCGAGATAGACAATCAGCAGGTCTATTCATATAAAGGGAACTACAGCTATTACTTGGAAAAGAGGCAGGAGCGTATCGAGGCGACCAATGCCGAAATAGCCCGTGCCAATAACTTGTACCGCACAGAGCTGGAGTGGATGCGCCGTATGCCCCAGGCACGCGGACATAAAGCGCGTTATCGGGAAGAAGCTTTCTACGAACTGGAGAAAGTGGCGAAGCAGCGTTTCAACGACGGCAATGTGAAACTGGATATGAAAGCCTCTTACATCGGCTCCAAGATTTTTGAGGCGGATCATCTGTACAAGCGTTTCGGTGATTTGAAGATTCTGGAAGATTTCTCGTATATCTTTGCCCGTTATGAGAAGATGGGCATCGTGGGAAACAATGGTACGGGAAAGTCCACGTTCATTAAAATACTGATGGGCGAACAGAAGCCGGACAGTGGAACACTGGATATCGGTGAGACAGTCCGTTTCGGATACTATTCTCAGGACGGCCTGAAGTTTGATGAGCAAATGAAGGTCATCGACGTGGTGCAGGATATTGCCGAAGTCATCGAATTGGGAAATGGCAAGAAGCTGACTGCATCCCAGTTCCTGCAACATTTTCTGTTTACCCCTGAAACACAGCATAGCTATGTATATAAACTGAGTGGGGGAGAACGCCGCCGCCTGTACCTGTGTACGGTGCTGATGCGTAATCCCAACTTCCTGGTGCTGGATGAGCCTACCAACGATCTCGATATCATCACCCTTCAGGTATTGGAAGAATATTTGCAGAACTTCAAGGGCTGTGTAATCGTAGTAAGCCACGACCGCTATTTCATGGACAAGGTGGTAGATCACTTGCTGGTATTCAAGGGACAGGGAGACATTCGTGATTTTCCGGGTAACTACTCCGATTATCGTGACTGGCGCGAGGCGAAAGAGCAGCGCGACAAAGAGGCGGAAAAGCCAAAAGAGGAAAAGACCGCCCGCGTGCGCCTGAATGACAAGCGGAAAATGTCTTTCAAGGAAAAGAAAGAGTTCGAGCAGCTGGAACAAGAAATAGCCGGGCTGGAGCAGGAGAAGGCCGATATAGAAGCCGCCCTTTGCAGCGGTACGCTGGGAGTGGAGGAACTGACGGAGAAATCCAAACGATTGCCGGAACTGAATGATTTGATTGATGAAAAGACCATGCGCTGGTTGGAACTGAGCGAGATAGAAGGATAGAATAACCGGAGGTGCAACAGTGTACCTGATGCCATATTGCTATATTCGTTTTGAATAACAAAACCATAATATAGAAAAGAAATATGGCATCCATTAAATTGAAATTCCGCCCATCGAGCGTAAAAGGAAAAAAGGGCGTATTAAGTTATCAAATTATTCATTACAGACTGACACGGCTCATCAAGACTTCTTATCGGATCATGCCTTCCGAGTGGGACGACTCTACCGGCAGTCTGCTTATTTCAACACAGTCTGAATGTAAAGCGCGTCTTCTGCTGATACGTGACCAGACGAATTGGGAGATGACGCGGTTACAAGGTATTATCAATGATCTGGAGCGGACCGGTGTGGAATACACCATTGATGATATCGTGGCTTCTTTCCGGAAAATCCCTTCTGTAGAGAGTGTGTTCAACTTCATGCAACGATGTATCAATAAACTGGAGCGGCAGAAAAGGGGACGGACGGCAGAAGGTTATACCTCGACAATGAACAGCTTTATCCAATTCAGAAAGAATGAAGATCTGAGTTTTGAAGCCTTTGATTCGGAGCTGATGGAGATGTATGAAGCCTATCTGAAAGAGAAAGGCTTGGTAAAGAACAGTACTTCCTATTATATGAGAATCTGGCGGAGTGTGTATAATCTGGCTGTAGAGCAAGGCTATACCACCGACAAGAAACCTTTCAAACATGTCTATACCGGCATAGACAAGACCGTAAAACGGGCCGTTCCCTTTAAAATCATCAAAATGATCAAGGAGCTTGATTTGTCATTCGAACCCCAGTTGGAGCTGGCACGGGATATTTTCCTTTTCAGTTTCTATACCCGGGGCATGTCGTTTATTGATATGGCACACTTGAAGAAGAGCAACCTCCAGAATGGAATTCTGACATACAGCCGGAAAAAGACCGGGCAACGGCTGACTATTCTGTGGGAGGAGCTGATGCAGGAGATTGTGGATAAATACAAGGATGACACTTCCGAGTACCTGCTGCCTATCTTGCGGTATTGTGACATAAATGACCGCAAGCAATATAAACTGAGGGCCAAGCAAATAGGACGGGGTTTGAATAAAATAGGCTTGCGGCTGGAATTAAAGGCGCCGTTGACTTTCTATGTGGCGCGCCATAGCTGGGCCAGCATAGCGCAGGACAGGAAGGTGTCTACAGACATCATCCGCGAAGGGCTGGGGCACGATAATGAAAAGACCACTCATATTTATCTGGCATCCATCTCCACTTCACAGATAGACCGAGCCAATCAGATTATTTTAAGGGGGTTGTAGGGGAAGTATTCATTCAGGCTGTAGGATGACAGCCTGAATGTTCTATTGGCTTGGATAAAATCAGATCATTTTCGGAGAAATATTTCTAGAATCCTAACATAAGAGCTGGGAGAATATTCAATATTCGGCAAAGTAATCAAAATATGCCTTGTTGGTGATAGATACAAAATATTGAATGACTTTTGTATGGGGAGATATAGAAATATACAGAATACTGATCTAAAGGATCGTGCCATTAGGAAATACTGTGTGACTTCGTGTGATATCTAATTTGGGATAATTTATTTTTTTATCATGAACAAGTGTGATAGATCTGAAAATCAGCTGTTTGATAGCATGGTTCGTTTTATAAAAAATGGGGTTCTCTTAGTAAGAGATCCCCATTTGGTTGCAAAAGTAGCTATAATTCCCAAGAAATGGAAATCTTTTGTTGTTTTAAAATGCTTTTAACAAGAAATGTATGAGAATTGTTCGTAAAAGGTTATGAATTACGATGTGTATATTTCACATTATCAATAAATTAAATAGAAATGGGGATCTCTTACTAAGAGAACCCCAAAAATGAAGCTTCAACAAGCTTTCATTTTAGAAGTACAAATGATAAATAATTTATGTTTTGATGCAAATCTGTCATGATGCGGATTTGGGTACTGAATACTCCTTTCCGCAGAATCAAAACATAACGGGTAAAGCGCCTAGGTTACTGCCATGCAGTTCAATCGCTTCCTGCCCAGACCAGGGGTCAGATCTGATAACCACGTCACAGACGGGGGAAGAGAAAGAATATCCTGATCACAAGTGGTATTATATGTTCCTGCGCAACAGAGAGTTGAAACGCTATATCGAAATCTTTACCGGCAGGAGGGCTGTGATGATTAATACCCGGTCTGGCATAAAGGAAGAAAGATATTTCTGCTTCAAAGTGTTTTCATATACCTCTGCTGATCATAAAAGACGTTTTGAACGGTGTCCTTATAGCAAGGAAGAATATGCGGCCCGTCGGGAGTCTGCCTTTGCTGTAAAGGAGGCGTTCGCGACAGGCTCTGTACAGAAGTTGAACGCTTTGACGGATGAAAAGGAAATCACGGGTGATGGTTATCTGTTTGTATGTGCCCCGTTGGATGAATTGAATCTCATCCTTGCCCATCTGTTCCCCCGGCAGTATCTTGCAAAAGACCGCAATTCCTATAGCGTGGCTGTTATTCCCCATAGACAGATGGAAGAATTTATTTATCTGTATGAATCCATGCCTTATAACATTGAACTGATGGATAAGCCTCTTGAGGAGTATATTCAGAAAAAGCAGAAGATACGTATTACGGGTGGTGTTTTTCAAGGGAAGGAGGGGTGTATCATGCGTCTGCATCGGAATACCAAGCTGGTGTTTGCTTTTGGTAATATGACGGTGGCTATTAGTTATCTTCAGGCTTTTCCGTTTGAGAAGGTGGAGTGATAGTAGTGGTTTAAAGATACTCTTTCACTAAATTTGTGTAGTTTTTGCATTGGGAAATTGGAATGTTTAAATGAATATTAATAGAATATGGCTCAGACTATTAAGAGGAACTTCTTTTATAATCTCTTACTACAGGTATCCAAGGTATTGTTTCCATTAGTTACGGCACCTTATATTGCAAGGGTTCTAGATCCTGAGGGTGTAGGTATTGCAAATTTTGTGAATACCTATTCATCTTATTTCGCTTTATTTGCTGTTTTGGGTATTCCTTTGTATGGAATTCGGGAAATAGCAAAGAAACAGAATGATTTGAAGGCATCGGAGGAGTTTGTATCTCAGATGATCTCAATAGAATTGTTTTCAACTTTGTTTGTTAGTTTTTTTTTATCTTTTGTCAGTTTACTTGATAGACCAATTGAATGAAAATGCAACGTTGTTTCTATTTGCTGGCATAGCTTTGTATATTACTCCTTTCAAAGTTGAATGGTTCTTTAGCGGTAGAGAGGAGTTTGGATACATTACATTTCGTTCTTTGTTAATTAAGATAATCAGTGTATTATTACTTTTTGTGTTTGTAAGGACGAAAGATGATATTTTGAATTATATTTTTCTTGGTGTTTTTGCCATGATAGCTAATGAAATGTGGAACTATATAAAGTTGTACAAAATGGGTATTCACCCCTATATACAGTTTAAGGGATGTGCACAACATATTAGAGCCGTTCTACTATTGTTCGCATCTTCAGTGGCTATTAGTATATATGCTATGCTAGATACTTTGATGCTTGGTTTTCAGTCATCCTATCAAGAAGTAGGTTATTATAACTCGGCTATGCATGTCATCAAAGCGTTATTACCTGTAGCTACTTCATTATCAGTTGTGGCTGTTCCTCGTGTTTCAACCTATATTCATAAAGGTGATACGGATAAAGTAAATGAACTGATGAACAAATCATTGGGAATTGTTTCATTTTTGGCATTTCCTTTGACGATTGGGATAATAATGGTTTCGCCAAGTTTTGTTCCACTTTTCTTTGGAAATCAATTCTATGGTGCCATATTACCGATGCAGATAGCTTCTGTTCTCTTACTTTCTATTGGCTTAAATAATTTGAATGGTATACAAGTACTTATCAGTATAGGGAAGGACCGACAGTTTTTATATAGTGTTTTAGGAGGGGCGATAGCTAACTTTCTGCTTAATCTGTATCTGATTCCGAAATATGGGGCAGTAGGAGCTGCATTTTCATCTGTTTATGCTGAAACACAGATTTTAATAGTGAATGAATTTTGTGTACGGAAATACACATCGGTGAGGGTTACTAATTTTAGTGATATGGGTAAAGCCATGGGGGGTGCTTTATGTTTTATTCCTATTTGTGTTTTCATAGGTACTATTGTGAAAGATTGGTTTTTTATATGTACATGTATCATTGTTTGTACATTGTTTTATTTGGTGTTGCAATATGTTCTGAAAAATAGTATTATCAATATGGTATTTTCTTTGATTTTAAGTAAATTTTTAAAAAAATGAACAATAAAATAAAGTGGTTGCTTAAAAAAAATATTAGTTTTATAAAGCCTATAGCTAAAAAATTGGTTTCAAAGAATCAAAAAAAATATATATATACTTGGCGTATTATGTTAGGAAAAGTATCATTCAAAGAACTGTTTTTAAATTTAGAATTTTTTAGGGATGAATATCCTGGTACTTTTTTGTCTGCCAAGCTTTATCGGAAGATGTTTTTAAAATCAGATGTTACATTTGCTTATAATTATATTTATCCGTTTGATCCGTTAAAAATTCGTTTCTTGCCTGAGGGGATTACTGCTCTTGTTAGTATAACACCTGATTATAGTTGTGTATTGAAATCAGATCTTCGTCGTATTAAGCAAGAGATTACTTTTCACAATGAAGAGGATAAATTTGTTGATACAGTATATGGTATTATTGATGCGGTAGAGGCGAAAGCTGATAAAATAAAGAAACGTCAAAGCTGCAATGAAAGAGAGCATTTTCTTTCTGCTTTTTTCCCAGAGATTTTATATCGTGATTGTATATCTTTGGATGAGGCTATTCAGAAAATATTGTTTTATAATGCTTTGTTTTGGCAGGCACGTCATTGGCATAATGGTCTAGGACGTTTAGATTTAATATTGAATCAGTATTATATAAGAGATGTGGAGTTAGGTATAGAAACCTATGAAAGTGCGAAAAGAAGATTGAAAGATTTTTGTCTCCTTCTAGGTTATCATACAAAATTTAAAAGTCCAGGACTTATTGGTGATACTGGTCAGTATATTCTTCTGGGTGGTATAGATAAGGAAGGGAATAATGTTGAAAATGACATAACGTATATGTTTCTTGAAATCTTTACGGAAATAAAAGTACCTGACCCTAAACTTATATTTAGAGTTAATGACAAAACTTCTACTGAAATATGGAATCTTTGTATCAAATGTTTGTCTAATGGTTGTGGTTCTCCTTTATTTATGAATGAAACTTTGATAATGAACAATATGGTGGAGTTTGGTTATGAGCGTGAGGATGTCTGGAATCTAGGAACTTCAGCTTGTTGGGAGCCATTAGTAATTGGCAAATCGTCTTGTCAGAATAATCCTTTTAAAAGTATTGTGCTCTGTGATTCCCTTTATCGTGTATTAAAAAAAGGGCGAGATTTTTATTCTTTTCAATCTTTGTTATTAGCTGTAAAGAACGACTTAGCTATAGAGGTTCCATTAGTTATAGAAGATTTGAATTATGATTACTCGCCGTTGATGTCGCTTTTTGATTCAGATTGTTTGAATAAAGGAAAAGATTTTTCACATAAAGGAACTAAATATATGTACCAAGGTGTGCAACTTTTAGGATTGCCTAATCTAGTTAATTCGTTGCTAAATATTAAGAAGTATGTGTTTGATAGGCACTTGATAACTTTAGATGATTGTCTTAATGCTATTGCCAATAATTATGAAGGGTATGAGGATTTGAGACTATTATTTTTGGGAACAAGTGATGAGAAATTTGGTTCTACGTCTGCTGAAGTTCTTGATGTTTGTAATCAGTTAATAGAATGTGTTAGTCATGCTATAGAACCTTTAAGAGCTAATGGTAATGCTGTGAAGTTTGGTCTTAGTTCTCCTGCTTATTTATTCCAGTCTGTTGGAAGTCCTGCAACTCTTGATGGAAGAAAATCCGGTGAACCCTATGCTGTACATATTTCACCAATTTCTTCTTCTATAGATATCAATGAGATACTCCGGTTTGCAGGTAGATTGAATTATCCTTATAATTGTTTAAATGGTAATGTAGTTGATTTTATTATTCCTTTATCTTATCAAAAGCAACCTGAAAAGTTGGTATCAATAATCCGTGATGCTTTTTCTCATGGTCTTTTTCAATTACAATTGAATATGTTAGATCGGCAGGTTTTGGTTGATGCTAAATCTCATCCAGAGAAATATCCTGATCTTGTGGTAAGGGTATGGGGATTTAGTGCTTACTTTAATGATTTACCAGAAGAATACAAGGATAATTTAATAGCTCGTGCGGGGATATATGAAACAGCTTGAGGTTACGGCTATTCAACGTGGTTGTGTATATGACGGTATGGGTGTCAGAACCACAGTCTTTTTGAAAGGATGCCCTTTTTCTTGTCCGTGGTGTTGTAATCCTGAAACTTTATATAGTTCTCCATTATTTTTTATAGATAATCAGAAATGTATCAAAGAGAAAGGTTTGTCGTCTTCACTTTGTAGGAAATGTATTCGTAATGGTGGTTTTGATACCTTGGAGTGTTGTCCTTTTGGAGTTTCAGAAGCTACTAGTCGGTTATTGTCTGTTGAGGAATTAGCTAATTATTTATTGAGGGATAAAGATTTATTCTATTTGAGCGGCGGCGGAGTTACTTTTTCCGGTGGTGAACCGATTATTCATATTCCAAATTTACTTCCTCTTTTAGAGATACTTAATAGCGAACAGATTAATTGCACAATGGAAACTACTTTGTATTGTAAAAATGATAGAGGGATATTAGGAATTATACCTTATGTAGATGAATGGATTGTTGATTTAAAATTGCAACAGGAAAATTATAGAGAAGATTATGATGATGTTATAATGCATAATTTACAAATTTTAAGAGATTCGAATGCAAATATTTTATATCGACTTGTTTTTATAGATTCGATGGATGCAAATGAAATTGTGAAAAGATTGAAGAAAATAGATGTCTTAAGCATTGAGGTTTTAAAATGTCATGCTCTTGCAGAATCTAAATACCATAAATTAGGGTTATCGTTTAAAGGTTATGTACCTTCTGAAAAGTATTATTCTGATTTTGTTAATGCTTTATTAATGGTGGGAATTGAAACTAAAAAGGTTGCATTATAATATTTTAAAGTATAGGTTTCAAAGGGGGGTATAATAAGTTATTGATGTTATGCGAAAGAATTATGAAATAGCTTAGAAATTAAAGTATCTAATTATCGAATTGTAGTATCTGAGTTAATATAGTATGGATAAAAGAATAGCTTGTATTGTTGTTACCTATAATAGGAAAGAACTACTTTTTAATTGTATTCAACATATATGTAATCAGTCCTATAGACCTGAAACTATTTATGTTATTGACAATGCTTCTACAGATGGGACATTGGAAATGGCTGATAAAATGAAAAAAATAGCACAAGGATTGAATTTTAAATATGTACGATTAGAAAAGAATTTAGGAGGTGCTGGTGGTTTTTATACAGGTTTAAAAATGGCACATGAAAGTGGAAAATTTGATGCTTATTGGGTCATGGACGATGATGGAATACCCGAAAAGAATTGTCTTAAACAATTGTTGCAGTATTATCCTCAGTATGATTTTTTGTCTCCAATGGTTCTTTCTGTTGATGATCACAGTAAGTTGGCTTTTAATTATCATGGGAGATTTGAATCAGATGAATTGATTGCTACATTTGGGAATGTAGTACCAGAATATTCTTGTCCTTTTAATGGTATTTTATTATCAAGAAAACTTGTAGATAAGATAGGCTATCCTATACCTCAATTATTCATTTGGGGGGATGAAAGAAATTATACATTAAGAGCAAAAGATTCTGGAGCTGTTATAGTTACAATAACTTCTGCTATTCATTACCATCCTAGTGATAAAATGACTTTTTCACGAACCTTATTTAATAAGTCAATAGTTACGGTTCCCAATAAGTGGAAAGGTTATTGTTATTGGCGAAATACGGTATTTAACGGTAAAGGACGGATGAGTTTGAAGAACTATTTTTCTTTTTATGTTTATAATGCTTATTATTATTTATTTATAGCTAAGGATTGGGGATGGTTTCGATGTTTTAATGAAGCCTTTTTTTCGGGATTTAAGAAATGTCCAGATGAAGGATTTAGAAAATATATGCCTTAAATCTATTGTAAAATACTGTTTTTTTGTAATAATTTATAACTAGAGGGCGAATCATGACATTTTATGATATTGAATATATAATTATTATTGTAGTTTTAATCTCTGTGTTTTTTATAGGTCTGAAGTCTAGAAGTATAGAATATGATAAATTGTATTTACCATTTGTAATAGATAAACAAATGGCAGTTGCATTAAAAGGACTTGCATGTGTTCTTATTTTGCTAGGGCATTGGGGACAGAGAAAATTTGATGTTGATATGCCCTGGGGAGTTAGTAAAGTGGTTTGGAATACTACAGCTAACATAGGTTTAGTTTGGTTTATGTTTTTTTCTGGATATGGAATGTCTTTGAAAAAAGGTACAGAAGAGGTCGGGTTAGATAGGTGGTGGCATAGGATGAAAAAAATATATGTTCCTCTTTTTTTTGTTTCTGTTATTTCTGTAGTATTGTATGTCATTCTGCCCGATTGTTTTTCAATTGGAGAAATAAAGCAGCTATGGATACCCGAAACGATTCATCAATTGCATAATTTTTCGATGTCTGATATGTTGTCAATAATAAAAAACATGTTAGGCTGGGGGGATTGGTATGTAGCTTGTATATTAATGTTTTATACAATTTTTTATTTTGCAGTTTATATATCGTGTAAATATAAATTAAATACTACCATTCTTTTAGCGATATTTTTTTGTATTTATTATATATGGGCATATTTTTATTATGGTCCGTTAGAAGGTCACTATTATAGGTATGTATGGGCTTTTTTATTTGGGCATGCAGTGGCAAAGAGAACAAAAGTATCATGGATAGTGGTAGTCGTTTCTTTGTTTACATGGTATTGTGAGGGTAAAATACTTTGGGCGTGTTTTATAATAGGTATTGCAATTTTATTTTTATGTTCATATTTGAATTTAAAATATGAAATGCAAAGCAAATGTTTGCTGTTTTTAGGTGGCATTTCATACTTCTATTACTTGTCCCATATAAGGGTAGGATATGTTTTTATAACGTATATGCAGATAGATAGTATCATTGTATGGTGTATACTTACAACTTTAATAGCATACTTGTTTAATAAAGCCTATTTTTATGTAGTGAAATAATATTATCTTTTTTCCTTTATATGGAATTAAATGAACAGACGAATTCTTGGATTGATGAACAGTCATACAAAGATGAGTTTGAACGTGTGGAACAATTTAAGAAAAGAAATGAGTTTATAAATATGAAGATACTTTGGTTGAGTGGTAATCCTGCATTGTATAAGCGTAAATCTATGATAGACGGTGGGTGGATAGGAACTTTGCAAAAAGAAATTGTAAAAGAGAATACCAAATTAATAAATTTACTCGTTGTACTGGCTGCGATAGGCTTTGCATACGATTCTCGGTTCCCCGATCATGCGCATGTTTCCCTGTTCGATCCAGACAACTTTCGTACAGTTGTCGATGATCGTCTGCATCCCATGTGAAACCATTAGGACGGTGGAGCCACCATGAATCAGTTCCTTGATCCTCGCAAGACTTTTTTTCCGGAAGAATTCATCTCCCACAGATAACACCTCATCCAAAATCAAAATTTCTGCCGCACCCGCCACCGTTGCGATGGAAAAGCCCAGCCTGGAAACCATACCGGAAGAAAAATTCTTTACTTTTTCTTCCATGAATCCCTCTAGTTCCGCAAAATCTACGATTTCCTGATAATGTTCGTCGATAAATGCTTTGGAGTAACCAATGATTGCTCCATTTAAATACACGTTTTCCTTTGCGGACAGTTCAAAATCAAACCCGGTACCAAGCGTAAGAAGCTGAACCTTCCGCTGATCCACAACCACTCTTCCGGAGGTTGGATTAAGTGCACCGGATACAATCTTTAACAGGGTTGATTTTCCGGAACCGTTCGTTCCGATCACCCCTACGATTTCTCCACGATATACATTGAAGTTAATATGATTTAATGCATACAGTTCTTTGTATGACATCTGTTTTCGAAGGGTCTGTATCAGATATTCCTTAATACCTGACACATTATTGGTTGCAATCCGAAACCGCATAGTAAGATCCTCTACACAGATAACCGGTGGCTCAGATCTTTGCTCTTTTTCCTTTTCAACTTTTCCATGGTTTCCATAACAAACACCTTTCCTTATCTTATCAGATTTTGCAAACGGTTTCGCATCCGCCGCCCATAAAGGAAACGACCTCGATGACATCGCTGTCGCTGAGCAGAACGGTAGCATAATCCGCCTTGGGAACGATCACATCGTTGTGTTCCACTGCAATGAGTGCAAGCCGATACCCCTGCTCCAGCAGAAATTCCTGCAGCGTCTGGGGCTTTTTCAGCGGTATTTCCTTTCCGTTGACTCGCATACGCTCTTCGCCGCCTACAGCACC
>OGYL01000856.1_pt1 | contig 24292 bp, 22 predicted proteins | sample 1576541 | NCBI WGS metagenome assembly OGYL01 (sample SAMEA3541551, study PRJEB24748) | human gut metagenome | biome: human gut; feature: human-associated habitat; material: faeces | place: China | collected 2012 | reverse complement strand
TGGAACTTTTGCCCAACGCTGTGTGGTGTCGAACTCTGGATAATGGTAACGTCCAGGCCGGGAATAATGCGTTTTGTAATCATCGCGCACCGCCTTTCTGATCTGCTCCCCTATTTGCAGCAGACGCGGCCAGCGCCACAGCCTCGCGGATGGAAACAGCGCCGGTGTAATAGGCCTTGCCGATAATAGCTCCGTAAACGCCGGTTTTCGTTAAATTCTTAATATCTTCTAAGCTGGAAACGCCGCCGGAGGCAATAATGTTCATTTGATACTTTTCCGTTAACTCCTTGTAAAGCGCCAAATTTGTGCCCTGCATGGCCCCGTCTTTGGAAACATCGGTGCAGATTAAGGTTTTTACTCCGGCGTTCTGCATTTTTTCACAGAAGCTCCCGCAGGTAAATTTGGAGTTTTCCGTCCAGCCGCGAATTGCCACAAACCCGTCTTTTATGTCTGCGCCAACAACAATTTTATCGCCGAAGTTCTGAACGGCGGTTTCCACAAAGCCTTCCTCCGTTACCGCCGCAGTACCTAAAATCACCCGGTCTACCCCGGCGTTTAAATATTGCTCAATGACAGAAAAATTCCGAATTCCGCCGCCGATTTCCGCCGACAGCGACGTGGAATTTACAATCCGCTTCACAGTTTCTAAGTTCGGTGTGCCGCCTGTTTTTGCGCCCTCTAAATCCACAATGTGAATATGGGTCGCCCCCTCGGCCTCAAACCTTTGGGCAACCGTTTCCGGCTGTTTTTCATAAACCGTCATTTTGTTGTAGTCCCCGCGCAGAAGCCGCACAGCGGCGCCTTCAAATAAATCAATAGCCGGAAGAATAATCATTTGTGCCTCTCCTTTCCCGGTGCGCCAAGCTCGTGAAACGCCCTTAAAATTTTCATGCCCACATCCCCGCTTTTTTCTGGGTGGAACTGGCAGCCAAACACGTTTTTGTCCGCCGCCGCCGCAGTTAAAGGCGCGCCGTATTCCGCCGCGGCAATTACGCTTTGTTCGCAGTCGGCGCAGTAATACGAGTGGACAAAATAAACAAACTCGCCCTCATTCACATAACGGAAGAGCGGACTTTTTTCTTTGTGTTTCGGAAAATGCAGGGCATTCCAGCCAATGTGGGGAATTTTAAGCCCCTTTGGAATTACGTCGGCAATGGGGCGCACAGTTCCCGAAATCAGCCCTAATCCTTCATGCTCGCCATATTCATAGCTTTTGTCAAACAAAAGCTGCATGCCCAAACAAATTCCCAAAATGGGTTTTCCTTTTTGTGCTTCTTCTATTAAAACCTTGTCAAGCCCACATTGCTTTAAGCTCTCCGCCGCGTCGGCAAACGCGCCTACGCCGGGCAGAATAATTTTTTCGCATTGCTTAATAACTGCTTTGTCGCCTGTCACAACCGAATCAATCTTTTGCGAATCCAACGAGCTTTTCAGCGAAAACAAATTCCCAACGTCGTAATCAATAATTGCAATCATCTAAATCAAAACCCCTTTGGTGGACGGAATTTCATCTTTGTTTTTTTCGTCTATTGCCACGGCCATGCGAAGGGCACGGGCCAAGGCTTTAAAACTGCCTTCAATGATGTGGTGAGAATTTTTTCCGCTAAGCTGCTTTACGTGCAGCGTAATGTTGGATTTTCGGATAAAGCCCAGGAAAAATTCCTCTGTCAGCTCTGTGTCGAAGTCTCCCACCTTGCTTGCGGGAATATCTAAGTCAAAGCACAGAACGCCCCGGCCGGATACGTCCGCTGCGCACAAAATCAGTGCCTCGTCCATGGGCAGCAGCATGTGGCCGTAACGGCAAATGCCGCGCATGTCGCCAATGGCCGCAGAAAACGCCTCTCCCAGGCAGATGCCCACGTCTTCCACCGTGTGGTGAAAGTCAACATAAGTGTCTCCCTTGCAGGCAAGCGTTACATCAAATCCGCTGTGTTTTGCAAACAGCGTTAAACAGTGGTCTAAAAATCCGCAACCGGACTGAATTTCACATTTTCCCGTTCCGTCTAAATTCAGCGAAAGCGAAATGTCCGTTTCCGCGGTTGCCCGTTCGATATTTGCTGTTCTCATTGTTCCACCTGACTTTCTTTTTCTATTGTTTTTAAAGCTTCAATCAACGCATTCATCTGCTCTTTTGTTCCCACGGTAATCCGGTTAAAATCCGCGATTTCCGGCGTATTAAAATGGCGCACCAAAATGCCTTTTTCCCGCAGTTTTCTGTAAATATATTCCCCGCTTACGCCCCCTTTTTTCACAAACAAAAAGTTTGCAAAGGAATCGGTTACGAAAAAGCCTTGTTTTTTTAATTCTGCTTTGGCAAATTCCCTTACTTTTACAATTTCGCCGCATTTTTCTTTGTAATATGCCGGGGAATTTACCGCCGCGGCACCTGCCAAGAGCGACAGACGGTTAATGCTGTAGGGATTGGTGGAATATTTTATTTTTTCTAAATCCGCAATTAAATCCTTGTTCCCCACGGCAAAGCCCAGCCGTGCGCCGGCTAAGCTGCGGGATTTTGAAAAGGTCTGAACCACCAGCAAATTGTCATACTTGCTCACAAGCGGCGCGCAGGACGTTCCGCCAAAATCAATGTATGCCTCGTCAATTAAGACCACGCTGCCGGGATTGTTTTTTACAATTGCTTCTACCTGCTCTGTAGATAATATCAGCCCCGTCGGCGCATTGGGGTTTGCAATTACCACAAGGGCGTTTTTATGATAATAGTCCTCCGGACTGATGGTAAAATCTTTATTTAACGAAATCGTTTCATAGTCTATGCCGTGGAGCTGGGAAAAAACCTTGTAAAAACCGTATGTAATGTTGGGAAAAACTGCTTTTCCACCCAAACCTGCAAAGGCCATGAACGCAAAGTTTAAAATATCGTCCGACCCGTTGGAAACAAATATGTTTTCCCTGCTTGTGTGAAAGCTTTCGGCCAGCGCATCACGCAGCGCGCCGCACTCCGGGTCGGGATAAAGCCGCAGTTTTTCCGTTTCCTCTTTCGTTACTGCCGCAATTACCGCATCTGACGGGGGATAAGGCGACTCGTTGGTGTTTAATTTAATATACGCCATATCGGTAGGCTGTTCGCCGGGAACATAGGCCTCAAGCCCCCGATAGCACGCATTTAAAAATCTGCTCATCAAAACGCCCCCTTAACGCTTGCTTTTTCTCACGGTTGCGCTTCTTGCATGAGCCGAAAGCCCCTCTTTTTCTGCAAAATATGCCACCTTGTCGGCAATTTTTGAAAACGCTTCATCCGTATAATAGGTATATTGAGATTTTTTCACAAAATCGTCCACCGAAAGCGGGCTTGAAAACCGTGCCGTGCCGCTGGTGGGCAGGGTGTGGTTGGGGCCTGCAAAATAGTCCCCCAGCGCTTCGGGGCAGAACCGGCCCATAAAAATAGAGCCTGCGTTTTTAATTTTATCTAAATAATCAAAGGGGTTATCCATGCACAGCTCCAGGTGCTCTGGAGCAATTTCGTTGGCTACGGAAATTGCATCTGCAATGGAGCTTGTCACAATAATTTTCCCATTGCTTTCAATAGACGCCCGGGCGATTTCCTCCCTTGGGAGCGAAGACAGCTGAATTTCAATTTCCTGCTGCACAGCAACAGCCAATTCTTGACTCGTGCAAATCAGCACGGCGCTGGCGTTTTTGTCGTGCTCTGCCTGGGACAAAAGGTCTGCCGCCACATATTTTGGATTGCTTTTTTCGTCTGCGACAACTAAAATTTCGCTGGGACCGGCAATCATATCAATTGCCACCCTGCCGAACACCTGGCGTTTTGCCTCGGCAACATAGGCGTTGCCCGGGCCGACAATTTTGTCCACTTTCGGAACAGACTCTGTTCCGTAGGCAAGCGCCGCCACGGCCTGGGCGCCGCCGATTTTAAAAATGCGGTCTACCCCGGCGATTTTTGCCGCCGCCAAAATGGCGGGATTCACGCTTCCGCCGGTGGGCGGCGTTACCATTACAATTTCTTTTACTCCGGCGATTTTTGCCGGAATTGCGTTCATCAGCACCGACGAGGGATAGGCCGCCGTGCCGCCGGGCACATAAAGCCCTACCTTTTCGATAGGAATAACCTTCTGGCCCGTTACCACGCCGTCTGTTTCGTTGATAATAAAGCTGTTGCGCACCTGGCGGGAGTGGAACTGTGTGATGTTTTCCTTCGCTTCGGAAAGTACCTTGATAAAGGTTTCGTCCATTTGCGCGAAGGCTGCATCTATCTCGCTTTGCGGCACCTCAAGGCTGTCTAAAATGGCTTTATCGAACTTTTCGCAGTAGGCAAAAAGTGCGCTGTCGCCCTCTTCCCTTACGGTTTTGATAATTTCCGAAACCACATCTGCCACGTTCGTCTGTTCTTCTGCCTGCGCAAAAATTTCGTCGCGGGTAATTTTGTCACAGCGAATTTTATCATAATTTAAAATCTGTATCATTGTTTTTTACCTCGTTTCCTCACACTGAACCTTTAACGCGTTCATAACCTTTTTTATCTGACTGTTTTTAAACTTAAAGCTCGCCTTGTTGCAAACCAGCCTTGCGGAAACCGGCACCACCGTTTCTGTGGGTTCTAAATCGTTTTCTTTTAACGTCGTTCCCGTTTCAACAATGTCCACAATTACGTCGGAAAGGTCTAAAATCGGCGCCAGTTCAATGGAGCCGTTGAGTTTGATAATGTCAATGTCGCGTCCCTTTTTCTCATAAAATTCCCTTGCGATGTTGGGAAATTTTGTTGCCACGCGAAGGGTTCTGTCTGTGTGGTCGCGAAAACCCTTTTTCGCCGCCACAGCCATGCGGCACACGCCGATGTTCAAATCCAGAAGTTCATACACATCGGGTTTATATTCCAGCAAAATGTCTTTTCCCGCTATGCCGATATCCGCCGCACCGCGCTCAACATAAATAGCCACGTCGGAGGGCTTCACCCAAAAATATCGAATGCCGGCCTGTTCGCTTTCAAAAATCAGGCGCCGGTCGTTTTCCTTTGTTTCAGGGCACGAAAAGCCTGCCTGGTCTAACATGTTTAAAACCTTTTCCCCCAGTCTGCCTTTGGGCAGGGCGATGTTAACCGTTTTCAACCTGAGCGCCCCCTTTTTTTAATACGATTTTCTTCCTGCACCGGATTTTGTCAGGTGCGTTTTTCTGCACCAAAACGGTTTCGCCTGCTTTCGTAATTTCCCGGGCTTTTTTCAGCACCGCCGCAGGGGTGCAGGTGTCGTCATACGTTAACAGAACGTCTGCATCGAACCCGTCTTCGCCTCCCGCCAGGCGTTCTAATTGGTCTAAATACACGGCAAATCCAATGGCTTCGGCATGTTTTCCCATTTTGTGCATCAGCTTGTCATATTGTCCGCCGCTTAAAACCCCTGCCGGAATTCCTTCTATATATCCGCGGAACACAATACCGTTATAGTAGTTCATGTCGTTCACCACGGAAAAATCCAGCTGCACGTTATCGTCCAGCCCACATTCCGTCAGTGCGTCGCAAATGGCAGAAAGTGTATCCACCGCCGCTTTCATTTCGTCATTGATGCAAAGCTGGTCCAGTTTTTTTATCACGTCTTTCACCGGCCCATAAACTGAAACAAGTCCGGTAATTTTTTCTGTCAGTTCCTTTGAGAGGCCCTTTCTCTCGCAGACATTGACAAGCTCCGGCGCGTTCTTTTCGCTCACCGCGTTTAAAGCTGCCGCTGTTTCTTCCGTGGTAAAGCCCGCCGCAGACAAAAAGCCCGATACAAACCCCATGTGGGAAATGTCCAGCACAAAGTTCGGGCTGATAAATTCCAGGCTTTTCACCGCAAGCATAATGACCTCGCAAATATTATAGGTATCAATACTGCCAATGCACTCCAGTCCCGCCTGCATAATTTCTTTAAACGCGTGGGCGCCGCCGGATACGCGGTACACGTTTTCGTTATAATAAACCTTTTGCACAAAAGTTTGTGCGTCGTCTGAATTTTTTATGATAGACACCGTAACGTCCGGTTTCATTGCCAGCAGTTTTCCGTTGGTATCGGTAAACGTGATGACTTTGTCGCTGATTAAAAAGTCTTTAATCTGCACATAGGTGTCATACTCTTCAAACTTGCTCATTTTAAACTGGGTATAGCCAAATTCGCGGTAAAGCTCTTTTAGCCCCTGCAAGGCTGCCGGGCCGCTTTTTGCACTATTTGCTGTCTGCTTCATTGCTTAATCTCTCCAATACAATTGTATATCCGCCGCTGCCGTAGGAAATGCACTTGTTCACGCGGCTGATGGTTGCCGTGCTGGCTCCTGTTTCCTTTGCCACGTCGTTATAGGCCCTTCCCTCTTTTAAAAGCCGTGCGACCTCCAGCCGCTGGGCAATTTCCTGAATTTCTTTAATCGTACAGACATCTTCAAAAAATTTATAACATTCCTCCACAGATTTAAGGCTTAACACTGCGTGAAACAAATTATCCGTCAGTTTTGTCTGAAACTTTTCCATTTTTCCGCCTCCTTTATCACTTTAGCACACTAATATGATAGCACAGTTAATCGCTAAAGTCAACCCGGTTTTCATAAATTTAACAAAAAAGGCGGAAACAAATTTGTTTCCGCCAAATAAATATAGATTATTTTGCCAGCAGTTCCTCTGCCAGTTGTTCCATTTCGTTTACGGTGTTTTCTTTCATGGTGGTTTTCATTGTCACCGCGTTATCGCAAATTGAAATGTTTTTCATGCCCTCCAGCATGGTGCGCATTACTTTGCCTGCCGACGGCGCCCATGAGCCGTTTTCCACAATGGCGGCTTTTCTGTTTTGAAAGTTTTTTGCCTTTAAGTGGTGAAGAAACTCCTCCATGCAGGGAAACACGCCGGCGTCGTAGCTTGCTGCCGCAAACACAATTTTGTCGTAGCGGAATGCATCTTCAACGGCCTCGGCCATGTCGTCCCGGGCTAAATCTGTTACCACAACCTTTTTTGCGCCTTTTTCCGTTAAAATTTCGGAAAGCTTTCTGCAGGCGTTCATGGTGTTTCCGTGAATCGACGCGCAGGCAATGAAAACGCCGTCGTCCTCCGGTTCGTAACGGCTCCACAGGTCATATTTTCCGATGTAATATTCTAAGTCCTCCGTTAAAACAGGGCCGTGAAGGGGACAAATTGTTTCAAATTCCAGTGTTTTTGCCTTTTTTAGCAATGCCTGAACCTGAGAGCCATATTTTCCCACAATATTAAAATAATACCGCCGGGCTTCGCACGTCCAGTCTTCCTGGGTGTCCAGCGTGCCGAATTTGCCGAATGCATCGGCTGAGAAAAGCACCTTCTCCCTTGCTTCATAGGCAACCATGACCTCAGGCCAGTGCACCATTGGAGCCATTATAAATTTTAAGGTGTGGCGGCCTAAGGAGAGCTCGTCTCCCTCGCTTACAGCAATGCAACGGTCTGTTAAATCCTTATCAAAAAACTGCGGCAGCATGGCCTTGGCCTTTGCGCTGAGTATGAGTTTCATGTCCGGGTAATGCTCACATATGTTTTGAATGTTTGCAGAATGGTCCGGCTCTAAGTGCAGAACCACTAAGTAATCCGGCTTCCTGTCACCGAGTATTTCTGTTATGTTTTGTTTCCATTCCGTTGACGCACGCTTGTCCGCCGTGTCCATAATGGCGCACTTGTCGTCTAATATCACGTATGAATTATATGTCACGCCGTTTGGCACGACATATTGGCTTTCAAACAAATCAAGAGTTTTGTCGTTTACTCCTGCATAAAAAATGGAATCGGTTATTTGTCTGTTTGTCACTGTATGAATCCTCCTGACTGTTATCACGATAGCGCCCATGCAAAGTAACGCAGCTGCATGGGCGCAGATGGGTTAAATTCTCTCAAAATCTGATGCAGGGTGTTTGCAAATGGGGCAAACAAAGTCTTCGGGCAGTTCCTCGCCCTCATAGACATAGCCGCAGATTTTACACCGCCAGCCCTTTGCCGCCTTTTTCTCTTCCGGTTTTGGCTTGATGTGGTCTTGGTAATAGGTATAGGTTACCGTTTCCCTTTCTGAAAGCACTTCGGCCTCTAAAACATCTGCAGTGAAAAGCAGATGTGTTCCCATGTCAATCTCGTTGGTAACGTTTCCGCTGAAATATGCATTGGTGGTCTTCGTGACATAATAAACGCCGTTCTCACTTCGTTTCACGTCGTTGAATCCCTCAAATTTATTCGTGTCTTTCCCACTTTGAAACCCAAACCGTTTGAACATGTTAAAGTCTGTTCCCTCACAGAGCACAGAAACGTTGAATTGCTTTGTATGTGAAATCATTTCACAGGTGTAGTTTTGCTTGTTTACAGCAAGCGCCAGCCGGTTCGGCGTGTTCGTCGCCTGAATAACGGTGTTCACAATGCAGCCGTTGTCCTTGCCGTTTTCTGCCGCTGTGAGCACATACAGGCCATATCCGATTTTAAAAAATGCGCTGTTGTCCATTTGCGTCCCCCTTTCGATGTTGGTAATTGTGTTACTCCGCTTTTGAAAACTGGTCTTTGCCTACGCCGCAAAGAGGACAAACCCAATCCTCCGGCAAGTTTTCAAATGATGTTCCCGGCGCAATTCCGTTGTCCGGGTCGCCAGCCTCCGGGTCGTAAACATAACCGCATACGTCGCATACAAATTTTTCCATAAAAAAACCTCCTGTTATAATTAATAAATTTAAAATAAGCTTTGGTTATTTGGTTAAAACCTTTGCAATGTCCGGCAAAATTTCTAAGCTGCGGGGCAAAATCCCTTTCATGTAGGCAATCACCACGCCGTAGTTGGTCATGGGGATGCCGGCGTCTTCTGCGCACTTCATACGAAAGCGCACCTCCCGCTCATTTAGCATGCATCCGCCGCAATGAATGATGAGGGATATTCCGGATAAATCCTCCGGAAACTCGGTTCCCGAAACGGTTTTTATCGTAAGTTCTTTGCCTGTGTAGGACTTCAGCCACCCCGGGATTTTCACCGTGCCAATGTCGTCGCACTGGCGGTGGTGGGTGCAGCCCTCTGCAATTAAAACTGTGTCGCCGTCCTTTAAGCTTTCTATGGCTGCCACGCCATGTACCGCACCTTTTAGGTATCCTTTATATCTTGCCATTAAAATCGAAAAAGATGTAAGAGGAATATTCTGCGGCACAATTTTTGACACAAAACCAAAGGCCTGGCTGTCGGTAATCACCAAAGACGGCGGTGTTTTTAAATTTTCCAGCGTTTCTTTTAGCTGTGTTTCCTTGACCACTGCCGCTGCAGCGTCTGCGTCTAAAATGTCGCGAAGGGTTTGCTGCTGGGGCAAAATCAGCCTGCCCTTGGGGGCGGCAGCGTCGATTGGCGTCACCAAAACCACTGTGTCCCCCGGGGAAATCAGGTCTCCCACAATCCGTTTTGTGTCTGCATCTGTTTTAATCAGACGGGCAATTGTTTCTTTCAGCTCAAAAATTCCTTCGCCTGTTTTTGCGCTGACGCTTACCTCATTCTCCGCAAGGTCTTGTTTTTTTGCAAGATCTTGTTTATTATATGCAATCACATAAGGAATATTTTTTTCTTTAAAAATGGCAAGCAACTGGCTGTCGCAGCTGGATCGTCCTATTGTGCCGTCAATTACCAGCACTGCCGCGTCGCACTTGTTCAGCACCTGCTTTGTCTTTTTCACACGCAGGGCACCTAAATCGCCGCTGTCGTCAAACCCCGGGGTATCAATTATCATCACCGGCCCCATGGGAAGCAGCTCCATGGATTTATAAACCGGGTCTGTTGTGGTGCCCAAGGTGTCTGAAACCACAGACAGCTCCTGCCCCGTCACTGCATTCACCACGCTGGATTTGCCTGCGTTCCTGCGGCCGAAAAAGCCAATGTGAACCCGCTCGCCGGAGGGGGTGTTATTCAGTCCCACAGCGCTCCCTCCTAAAACCTGAAATCACGGATGCCGTGTTCAATTTTTTCTAAATGGTCGCGGCAAATTTCCCGCACCTTTTCTTTCGGTATATTGTTTACCTCAGCCGCTATCAGCGCTTCGCCAATTTTTCGGGTTTCGGTTGATGCATAGTCCATTAAAAATTCTTTCAGCGTCATCAGCGCGTTGGGGTGGCAGCAGTTTGCGATCTGGCCGGATTTACAAAGGCTCATAAACCGGTCTCCCGTTCTGCCCTCGCGGTAGCAGGCTGTGCAGAACGACGGAATATAGCCCAGCTCCATCAGCCATTTTACAACCTCGTCTAACGTTCTTTGGTCGCTTACGTCGAACTGGGCGGAGTTTTCCTCTTCCGGTTCCGGCTCGCTGTATCCGCCTACAGAGGTTTTGGAAGCGCCGCTGATTTGGGAAACGCCCAAGCGAATCACCTTTTCGCGCACGGCCTTGCTCTCCCTGGTGGAGATTATCATGCCCGTGTAGGGAACAGAAATGCGGATCAGGGCACAAATTTTTGCAAACGTTTCGTCGTCAATGCCGTTGTCGAACATGTCCGGGTCGATGTCGTCCGCCCGTTTTATCCTGGGAACGCTGATGGTATGGGGTCCAACGCCGTGAACTGCCTCTAAATGCTCTGCATGCATCAAAAGCGCTGCAAATTCATATTTATAAAGTTCTAATCCAAACAAAACGCCCAGGCCAACATCGTCAATACCGCCTTCCATGGCCCTGTCCATTGCCTCGGTGTGGTAGGCATAGTCGTGCTTGGGGCCTGTGGGGTGAAGTTTAAGGTAGCTTTCCTTGTGGTAGGTTTCCTGAAACAAAATATACGTTCCAATTCCCGCATCTTTTAGCTTTCTGTAGTTTTCCACGGTGGTGGCCGCGATATTCACGTTTACCCGCCGGATTGCGCCGTTTTTATGCTTGATGGAATAAATGGTGTTGATACTTTCTAAAATATACTCGATTGGGTTGATTTCCGGGTGTTCCCCCGCTTCAATCGCCAGGCGCTTGTGCCCCATGTCCTGCAAGGCCGTCACCTCGCGGACAATTTCCTCCTGTGTCAGCTTTTTGCGGGCAATGTGTTTGTTTTTCATGTGATAGGGACAGTATACGCACCCATTCACACAGTAGTTTGATAGGTAAAGGGGCGCAAACATTACAATTCGGTTCCCATAAAAATCTTTTTTAATCTGCTCTGCCAAGTCGTAGCACTCCGCAATCTTTTCCGGAATGTCACAGGCCATGAGCACAGACGCCTCCCGGTGGGATAGGCCCTTGCGCAGCTTTGCTTTTTCAATAATTTCATCAATCAGTTTTACATTGTTTTTGTTTTGTTCGGCGTAGTTTAAAGTGTCCTCCACCTCGTTGTGGTCGATAAACTCCTCCGCCTTTAACGATTTTGGGTTATACATAATAAAAAAACATCCTTTCTTCCGGGTCAGAACCCTCTTTCCCGTCAGTTAAATTTTATATAATTCCGGCATTGGCCGGGGTTATTACTTTAAATTGGAATATGCGGTTTTTGCACTGACGCCGGGAAGCTTTCCGATTTTACCCGATAACGCACAAATAACCTCCTCCGGCGCGTCAATTGCAATGCTGATAATATTTACGCCCCGCTCCCTGTAAGGAATGCCCATTCTTCCGATAATATATATTCCATAGGTGTGCAGCACAGTGTTTAGTTCCTGCACGGAGTTTTCATTTTCCACTACAATTCCGATGACCGCCACTCTCGTATCCATGTGCACTGCTCCCTCAACTCATATTGACAATCTATTTCATTTATATTATACTATATAAAACATGTTTTGTCTATTTTTTCACGAAAGAAACATAAAAATTTAAAAAATTTTAACAGGGAGGTTGAAACAATGGAATATGAAATCTGGGGCGGCAATCTGCCCGCTGTAACCATGAAGCTTTCCCGCGGGGAAAGCGTTTGCACCCAGTCTGGAGGCATGTGCTGGATGACGGACCAAATTGACATGATGACCAACGCCAAAGGCGGTGTGTTAAAGGGTTTAGGTCGCCTGCTAACGGGGGATTCGCTGTTTATTGCCACCTACACCGCGAGAACCGACGGACAAGAGATTACGTTTTCCGCCACCATTCCGGGAGAAATTAAAATGTTTGAAATCGGCAACGGGTATGAAATTGTGGCGCAGAAAGGTGCGTTCCTTTGCTCAGAGCCAGACGTTGAAATAACCACCGACTTTACTGTTGGGCTCAAGGGCGGCCTTTTTGGCGGCGAGGGATTTTTGCTTCAGCGGTATAAGGGCAACGGCAAGGTGTTTTGCGAGCTGGACGGCTCCATCCGCGAAATTGACTTGGCCCCCGGCCAAACCTATAAGGTGGACACGGGCAACGTTGCGGCCTTTGAAGGCACGGTTACCTATTCGGTAGAATTTGTAAAAGGGTTTAAAAACCTGCTGTTCGGCGGCGAGGGCCTGGCGCTCACCACACTAACCGGACCGGGCAAAATTTGGCTGCAGACCATGGCCATTGACGAGCTTGCATCGCGGATTATTCCCTTTGTACCGCAAAAATCGAACTGATTTAAAACAAAATTCAGTAAAAAACCTCATATACTCCTTATCGGAGTATATGAGGTTACATTTATTTTAACGCTATTTTACTGTCATATTGGTCAGTACTTCAGATACCTTTAATCCTGTTTTGCCGCTATAAAAAAGTTCCGGCTCCAATAACGTTATCTGGATTACTTTTCCCTTGGAAACACCGATATAAATTGTAGCATAAAGGATTTCTCCGTCTTTGCTTACCGATTTAAGCTGCATTTTCTGAAACGTTACGCCGTTTAAAGTAACACCTTCCACTTTGTCTATCAGCGTGTTTTTAAATGCTGAGTCTTTCAGCATAGAATCTTTCACATAGTTCATAACCGTTGCTGCCGGCACAGCAGTTTCATTAGCATAAATTTCGAACATAATGAGCGAAGCGGTATTTCTGTCAAATGCCGAATACCGTCCGGATTTATCAGAGATATCCTGATTGGTTTCTTCTTGCCATGAACCCGGAAGTTCAAAAGAAACTGATTTTAAATCCACTCTGAGCGGCCTTGAAAAGTCGGGGTCATTGCGCATCATGTCGCCGATTTCATCCCGGCTTAATTTTTCCACTTTAAAAGTGGGAAGAATTTGCTCAATGATTGCCGTATCCTTTTCGCTGGTTTCCACCGCAATGTTGTACACATAATTGCCCAGTTCAAAGAAAACATCGGCAAACGATTTGTCATCATTCACAGAGTTTTTAACGGTATATCCATACCGCAGCCCGCTGATACCGGAAATAGTATAATTTTGCAGTTGTTCAAATGTGGTTAAATTCGGGTTCAGCCGGCCGCAATTCGAGGTTTTGTCTAAATCCGCAAGTTTTTTTGCCGTGCAGTTTTCTGTTTTGGAAAAAATCGCAATACTACATCTGCTGTTCTGATGTTCATAGCTTTTGCTTTTAAATTCCAAAACATTTTCCTCCTGGCTGTTCTCGTTTAGGCAAAGATAGGCAGGAACACGCACCGAGAGTTTAAATTTGTTGTTTTCATATAAGTAATAGCCATCGGGATCTACTGTAGATAAATTATATACGTCTTCGCCTGAGCCGTCCCACGTACTGAAGCTGTGAAACAACTCGTCAATTTTTGCAACATCCTCTTTCGGCGTGTCTAATGACACAACAGATGAAACGATATAATCAAACTTTTTGGTATAAATCATCTTAAGTTCAACGTTTTCTTCCTTCGATTTGCATTTTACATGGGCAAATTCGTTACCCTGACTGTCCTTGCCTGTTTCCGCTTTCATTAAAGTGGTTCCCGCCGCCAAATCCTTTAAGTCACTTAATGCTTCCTGAATATCCCCCTTTTCTGGGTTGCTATAATTTGCCGTAACGCTGAAACGGTTTTCATATCCGTCCATATAAAAAACCGAATCACCGTTGGACGTTCTATAGTCAATAGACATATTTTTTGGGGTATCAATGCTCCATTTAAAATAGCTGTCTCCGGTTTTGGCCAGTTCTGTTTTTCCCTGTACCGTATCGTTATGTATGGCTTCTTTCGTAACAGTTACACGGCTGGTTGCCCCATCGAACCCAACGGTTGCGCCAAAGGTTTCAGAAATAAACCTCAGCGGAACCATGGTAATGCCGTTTGCACTCAAGGCCGGCGGCTCGGGCAAAGTTTCATTGTGGTCATTCACCTGGGCGACTTTGCTGTTAATGTGCAAAACAATGTTTACGTCGGGATAGGTTAACGTAATTTTCTGCGTTGTACCGTCCCAATCCACCTGGGCGCCAAACGCTTCTGTAATTACGCGCAGCGGCACCAGCGTGGTGCCTTCGCCAACGATATAGGGCGTTTCAACCTCTATGTTCTGGCCGTTGATGGATAATACACTGTCGCCGACAGCAAATTGAATTTCCACTTTTTCCGCGCCGTCTGCAAACGCTGTAAAGCACGAAAGGCACAGGATGCACCCAACAATTACGCTTAATAACTTTCTTTTCATACAAACCCCTCATTTCTTATAATTTAATTTTTCAGTGACGGCGTCACTTGAACAACTTCTTCAGCATCTCCGCGAATTCTTGTTACGGAAATGTCCCCAGCGGTATAGGTGTCTTTTAATGCTTCGTGCAGCTCAGTGAACGAATGCACCAAAATGCCGTTTATTTGCGTCACCACGTCCCCCTGCGCCAAACCGCCGTTTGCGCCGGACTTCACGCTGAGCCCCTTCGTTGTGGGCAGTCCGATGTTCGCCTCCCACGACTGCTCAAAGGTAACGCCCAAATCGGGATAATTCACCTTGCCATTGGTTTCAAACTGTTTTAAAACATACTGCACCGTGTCGGAGGGAATGGCCCAGGAAACGCCGTCGGCGTTTTGCACACCCATAGAATTAATCCCCACCAGCTCTCCTTTTAGGTTAATCAGCGGACCGCCGGAATTTCCCTGATTGGTTGCCGCATCTGACTGCAAAAATGCAAAGTGCTCGCCGGGAACAGAAACATCTTTTCCGCTGACAATGCCCTTTGTTGCGGTGTTCCGCATGGTAAGCGACAGCGGCGTTCCAATTGCAATGACGGTTTCGCCCACGCGCAGATCGTCGTAAGAACCTATGGCAATGGGCGTTAAGCCCAGCTTGTCAATTTTCACCACCGCAATATCGGAAACGTCGTCTCGATACTGCACGATGCCCGAATAGCTTTCACCGTTTTTAAAAATTACCGTAAGATTTTCCATGTCCCGCACCACGTGGGCGTTTGTTAAAATTACGCCGCCGCTTTTGATGATTACGCCAGTGCCAAACGAGTAATATTCGCTGTAGGACGCCGCTCCTGCCCCCACATAATTTCCTACAACGGCAACTACGCTGCTGCTGACCTGTTCAATTATGTTGGGAACAACAGTTTCCTCCGACGTTTCTATATAAACGCTGCGGGTGCTCCCGTCCCATTCTACCTTTGCGCCCAGCGCCTCACTCACGGCACGCAGCGGAACGTATGTGCTGTCGTCTTGAATGAATGCGTCCGCAGATATTGGCCGGTCATTTACAAAAACCGAAACACCGTCCGCCGCCAAAACAACCACGGAACATGTCACGCAAATTGTCACGGCCAAAAGCGTTTTTAATGCTGTTTTCACCATTAAATCCCCCTTTTCAATAAAATTGGTTACATTATATCACATCATTGTCACAGTGTAAAGCCTTTTTGTCACAGATATACAAAAAAACAACCGCGTTTGCGGTTGTTTTTGTCTTTGGCTAAAGAAAAATAAAAAAAGGACAGCCTTTCGACTGTCCTAAAAAATGATTAATGCGTTAAGAAGAACATCATTGCAAACAAAACAGAAATAACCCAAGTTCCGGCATTGATTTCTTTTGTCTTCCCTGTGAACAGTTTGATGAAGACATAGGAAATAAGGCCGAATGCAATACCATAACTGATGTTATAGGCAAAGGGCATAATTGCCAGCGTTAAAAATGCAGGAACAGCAAAATCTGCTTCTTTCCAGTCGATTTTCGACACACCGCTTGCCATTAAAACGCCAACATAAATCAGTGCAGCAGCAATTGCGTTGCCGGGAATGAGCGCCGCAATGGGGCTTAAGAACATGGCAATGAAAAACGCAATGGCAGTAACAATAGAAGAAAGGCCTGTCCGTCCGCCCTCAGCAATGCCTGCAGAGGATTCCACAAATGTGGTTACTGTAGACGTTCCGCAGATTGCGCCAGTTGTGGTTGCAATGGCGTCTGCCAGCATTGCACGGTTCATGTTGGGAACATTGCCGTCTTCATCCAACAAGTTACCCTGTGAACATGCGCCGAACAGTGTGCCCAGCGTATCGAACATGTCCACCATGCAAAATGCCAAAGCGGTTGTAATAATCAAAATAACAAGGCTTTCCATGGAATGGCCGGCAAGATAGCCGCTGAAATCAAATCCTTCTGTAAACACCTTGCCGAATGCCTGGCTGCCGAAATCGCCGAATGCGGTCAGCGGGTTAAACGAAAGGCTTTGAACAAATCCGTCATAAAAGCCAGGAATGGTAAAACCTAAAACGTAGTATAAAACAGAGCCGCCGATAATGCCCCACAGCACCGCACCTTTTACCTTTTTAGATGCTAGTACAGCAATCAAAATAACAGCAAACACTGTTACCAGCAAGGGCATAACCGTTGCCCATGTTGCAGTTCCGTTTAAAAGATTAAAGGAGGCTAAAGATACTGCTGTGGACGGGTTTGATACAATCAGGCCAGCGTTTTGAAGGCCTAAGAATGCAATGAACAGACCAATACCTACCGGAATGGCTGTTTTCACACATTTGGGGATTGCGTCGAAAATAAGCTTTCTTAATCCTGTAACGGTTAAAAGAATGAAGACAATACCGTCAAGCAGGACCAAGGTCAGTGCGTTGGCATAGGTAAGGCCCATGCCCATACAAACTGTGTAGACAAAAAATGCGTTTAGTCCCATGCCGGAAGCCTGCGCTAAGGGCAGGTTTGACAAAAGGCCAATGAGCAGGGTTCCGATTACGGCTGAAATCGCGGTTGCAATGTAAATTGCATTGTACGACACAACACCCAGCTCAGAGAACATGCCGGCGTTCACCATTAAGATGTAGGCCATGGCCATGAAAGTGGTGATTCCAGCGGCAATTTCTGTTTTTACCGTTGTGTTGTGTTCCTTCAGCTTAAAAAACTTTTCCATTTTCTCAACTCCATTTGTAAATTTTTTATGACATGGAAAAGTATAACATATTTTACGACGGATTTCAACAGCTTTGTAATAGAAAATATTGCTAGAATTTTGTGAAAAATTAACAATTTTAATTGTTTGTTGACAGGAAAATAAAATTGCGGTATAATAAAATAACTTTGAGGGAGGTTTCATTGGTATGAAGATTGTGTTAAAAAAACCGGCAAACTGCCAGGTGGTAAGCCAGACGACAGAAGCACAGCAGACGTTTATGGAAACTGCCGGCAAACGAGACGCCGGTCAGAATTTAAAAATTGACTGGCTGAACCTTGTAAAGCAGGGGGACGACAACACGAATCCTGCGCCTGTATCATTTTGCTGGTCGGCTGATTTTAATGAAGACAACGGTTTTGAAATCTGGCTTGAGCTTTCTGTGGATCAGAACTTTCAAACTAAAAAAACCTTCCGCGGATGCAACGGCACGGCTGATGTTGACAGTCTTTTATTGGGGCAGACTTATTATTGGAGGGTTTTTGCTTTGAAAAACGGAGAAACCGTCTGCGCATCCGATACATACTGCTTTACCACCGCGCTTACGCCGCCCCGCTGGATTGGCGTCGGAGGCTTGAGCAATGTGAGGGACATTGGCGGCTGGCCATTGCCCGGCGGAAAACGAATTCGGCAAGGGCTTGTGTTTCGCGGCTGTGAAATGGAGTTTCACCACATCATCACAGCTTCCGGCAAAAACACCTTGCTGCATGACCTGAACATGAAAACCGATTTGGATTTGCGGGGCGAGGCAGTTGGGAAAGTCACCTGTTCCGCGCTTGGGCCGGATATTCATTTTTGCCTCATTCCCGTGAAAGCCTATGACGAATTTATGGCGGACAGCGAAAAGGACGTTTGCCGCAAGGTTTTCCGGCTGTTTACTGATAAAAAGAACTATCCGTTTTACATTCACTGCTGGGGTGGCGCCGACAGAACCGGAACGCTGATTTTTCTGCTCTGTGCGATTTTGGGCATGGCGGAAAACGATTTATATTTGGACTATGAGCTGACGTCCCTTTCCATATGGGGAGAGCGCAGCCGGAATTCCGAGCTGTTTCAGGCATTTTTAAAGGCTTTGGAAGCCTATCCGGGAGACACCGTGAACCAGAAAAGTGAAAATTTTCTCCTTTCCGCTGGAATTACGGAGCAAGAGCTAAAAACCATACGGAGCATATTGACGGAAGACTGAAACACCCGGGCTGCTTTTATTTGCAGCCCGGGTGTTTTAAACAATAATATTCGGCGTTATTTTCTCTCCGTCCACAAAAACAGTGCAATTTGCAGGCGCGGCAATGGTTACGGCACCGTTATCATATACCTTAATCCCCACAAAATCTGCCTTATCTACTTGAAATTCATGGCCTTTAAAGGGGAACGTGCCCGTTATTTTTTTACTCCAAATACCGCATAGGCAGAAAATCTCAAATCCATCTCCATATGCCAGCTTTGACAGAACACCGTCTTTCACAAACGGGTTTTGATTTATTTTCAGCATACCGAGGATACTGTCAAACGTTTCTGTCAGCGCCGCCTCAAAGGAATAAAACGAAACGCTGCCCTTTTTTACTCCGCACACAGTGCCGTTTATTTCCGCAACTGTTTCCGCCGATATCGGCTCAAGCGGAAACATCTGCATGGGAATTTTATTCTTTGTAAACCACAAATCATTTGCAGCATATTCATAATCCTGGGCATACGCAGTCCGTTCCCCGGCTTTGCATCCGGTGAGGGTTTCAAATCGTTTTGACAAGTCGTTTCCTGCGGTGTCACAAAACACAGGCGTTCCAAGGAAAATAATTTGTTTTCCCATTTCTGCCAATTGTTCCACTTTTTCCATCATACCCTGGGGAAGCATGGCGGGCCAGGACAGGAACAGCACGTCATAGTCTGCTGTGTCCTCGTCTAACCTGCAAATTACGTCAAGCTCAATTCCCGCAAGCTGCATCTTTTCAATCAGCGCTTTCATACCCAGCCGGTGAAAGTGAATGGAACTGTCATTAAAATAGGAAAGCCCTTCCCAAAGGTATAATAACGCCGCCTTCGGTTTCGACACCGCGCCATTGTAAAACGCCTGCATTTTTCGTTCCCGCATAGTGCATATTTTTGCGTCCTCCCAAGTGCTGTGATGGGGATAGCCTGGCCCGAAAATTCCTGTTCTGCCATAACCGTGGCCAATCCAGCGGACGTTGCGCATGGCAAGGTAGCGGTGGTAATAGTCCATTTTTTCGTGGGTGGGAAACCTGTCCCAGCACATGTTATAGGCGATTCCCGTGTCAGAATATTTTGCTAAGGATTCGCTGAGCAGCGTCATAGACAGCATGGTTCTCTGTGCGTCATACTGCGCGTCCACAAAACCGCCGCTTAACGCTTTTGTCAGGCCGAAATAGCCAATATTTCCGGCCCACAAATCGCCGGAGTTTCCCTCGCCCCACCAGGTGTTGTGAAATCCAATGAAAATCTCTTTTCCAAACTGCCTTTCAAAGCTGTCCCGCACTGTTTTTTGAAATTCATATGTAAGGAGATATGTTAAGTAATAATAGTCATGCCGCACCTTTGCCGCGCCGGGTGCCGGTGTGTCCATTTTATAAATCACATCTTGAAAGCTGTAGCCAAATTCCTTATAAAAACGATTTAAAAACCATTCCCCTGTGTGGTATACGTGCTCCAGCTTTGTCCCCGCACCAAATTCATCCAAGGCAAAGCCCGAAAGGGTCAGCCCGTCGTAAAGGGAAATATGGCGTTCTACACAAGTTTTTATGCCCTCATAGGCATAATCAATTTCGTCAGTTTCAAACTCCACATAGATAAGAAGCGTTCCGTCTTCTTGATACAATCCTTGCATATACGGCTGTGTGTCAAGCTCAAAGCGGCAATTTATCTGATTTGTTACGTCCTTAACCGCGCCGTCTGTAAAAAATGCCTTTATAATTTTTACAGCCTTACCTTTTGCTGCCGGAAGGTCAGCGCGAAAATACCCGTCTGTCACACGGGCATGACATGCCTTTGAAATTCGGCGCCTTATAGTCGGATCCTTGCGCACACAATCTGTCATCTGTGCAGGAATTGTTTTTACAGCGTCTATCCCGTTTGCCTCTGCGGCGGCGCACACACGTTCCATGGCGTTTCTGCCTAAGGGGTCTGACTCCGACAAAATGCAGTTTCGAAATTCCATACAAACGGCATCGAACCCGTGCTCTGCAATGTCTTTTACTGCTGCTTCAAGCGCGCCCTCTTCCGTAATCATACCGGTGTCCATCATAAGCATCATAGGGGCACGAAATCGGTTTTTATGCATTTTTACACAGCCTTTCTGTTTGTCGTCTACATTTAAAGGCATTATATCACATAGAAGCAGGGATTGCAATGTTATAGTTGCTATCTCCATATGCAAGCTTGCATTTTAATGGTATCTGTGTTAAGATAATTAAAACATGAAAAGACGGAATATGATTTATAACCCTATATTTGGAGGAAACTGAGCTATGAGTATGAAAGATAAGATGCACACGGGAGAGCTTTATTTGCCCGGAAACGATGAAATTTTGAAGCGGCAGACAAAATGCCTTGACCGGCTTTACGACTTTAACATGACACGTCCAACTGAGTTTGAAAAACGGCAGAAATTGATGAAAGAAATGTTTGCCGAAATCGGTGACGGTTGTTATATTGAGCCACCGTTCCATGCAAATTTCGGCGGCGCACATTGTCATTGGGGAAGTCATATTTATGCAAACTTTAATCTAACGATGGTAGACGATACGCATATCTACGTGGGGGATTATACCATGTTTGGGCCGAATGTTACCGTTGCAACGGCGGGACACTCGATTTTGCCTGAACTGAGAGAAAAGGCATATCAATATAATGCACCGGTACATATCGGAAAAAACTGCTGGCTTGGCGCAGGTGTAATAGTTTTACCGGGAATTACTATCGGAGATAATGTTGTTATCGGCGCAGGGAGTATTGTAACAAAGGATTTGCCGCCCAACGTTGTTGCCGTTGGAAATCCTTGCAGGATACTGCGTAAAATTAATGAACACGACAAAGAATATTACTTTAAAAACAGAAAAATTGATTTAGCAAATTTGTAAAAATTAAAGCCGATGCGTTTAATCCGCGTTGGCTTGATTGTATAACGAAAAAGAGTACGTCGTATGACGTGCTCTTTTGAGAGAGCCGAATGGTTTAGATGCAACTGAATTTTAGATTTTGTCTATATCAATTACTGACACAACTGCCCCTCTGGTATTCCAATTCATATTCACTGTATATATAACATATAATTTATTATTATATTCACAAGCAGCCGGATAATGCCACATTTTTCCAAATCGAAAGTGTTGTGAAAACCCATCTTGTAAAACTATTTTTTTATCAAAATTTATTTCATTTGGTTTACTAAAAAATATTTCTAACTTATTTCTTCCAGGATAGACATTTCCAACGACATAATTTACCCCATTTTTTAATGTTCCGGAATAGATTTTTGAACTTGAAAATGGGATATTGTGAGATAATACGTCAGACCAAGTTTCTCCAAAATCGTTAGATATATATACAAGAGGAACATTTCTTTCATCATTTCTCGAAAAAACATATATTCTTTCATCTAAAACAATTGCTGATATTTCTGGATGTACAAAATTAGCGCCATCTGGAAGTTTGCCATCTGCTTGTATTTTAATCAATCGCCATTCATCTTCAATTTTACCAGAGTCAGAAATTAAAACTGCTGGCGTATTTGGAAATCCATCTAATTTTCCAATTCTTCCGGGAAGCATAAGCTTTCCGTTTTTTAATTTATAAACATTCGTGTTCAACTTAAACGGAATAGGTCTTGACCAAACAAGTTGAAACTCTTTAGTGTCATTATTATATTTAAGCAAATCAAATGAATGAATTAAATCAGGACCAACCATCTCATTCATAAACATATATAGTGTTTCATTTTCAACGGCAAAAACAGGAGGGCAATATAAAATTTCAGCACTTATATCATCTCTAACGATTTTAGCTTCACTCCAAGTTTTTCCATCATCATTTGATGTAGAAAACCTAATCGTTGTTCTGCCTGTCAACTCTAATTTCTTATTATTATACCACGCCGCAAACAATACACCTTTATACTCAATGATAGCCGTTTCATGCAAAAACCCGTACTCTTCATTCGGCAAAGAAACAATATAATCCAAAACACAGTCTTCTTTTAATATTTCCTTTACATCTCCACATATATCTATGCTTTTAATCTTATTATACAAGATTTTATCTTGATAATTAAAATGTTTAAGTTTGTATGCATTTTTTTCCTCTTTGATAATTTTTCTAAATTCAGTTGGAGTTACAGTAGTATATTTTTTGAATACCTCAGAAAAATAACTAGGACTGCAAAATCCTGTTTTTATAGAAATTTCAGATATGCTCTCATTAGTTCCTTCCAAATATTCAATTGCTTTGTGAACTCTTTCCTTATCACGGTATTCAAGCACTGTCATTCCTGTTGTTTTCTTAAATAGATGGACTAAATAGTATACACTAATATTCTTCTGCTTAGCATAACTTTCAACAGAAAAATTATCAGCTAAATCACCCTTTATAACTGACTTAATTTCACCTGTCAACTCGTCAATAATTGGGGATTGTATTCTACACCCGACTGATGCCTTTTTTACAATGTTAATTATGTCCTCTATTATAATCTTTTTAATTATAGGATTCTTTTGTAATTGTGATACAAGTTTGTCAAAGTTTTTATTATCAATATATCTTATATTTTCGCATTTAATTGGATAATAACTGAAAACCTCATCTAAAAACACATCAACTTCATTTTTATCAAATTGCCTATTTATATATTTATCAAATAACTTTTCCATTTTAATCTCCTAATCATCCTTTTTTTATATTGTAATTAAAAACAAACAAAAAAGCAATAACAAAATTGCTTTTAAATACATATTTTACAACTCTAATCTTCACAAAAAAGAACGACTTAAAATGCATATAAGCGGTCGAATTTTATCCAGTTATACCCCTTCGGTGCACGAGAACCTCTTCGAGGACAGCCGCACAACTGTTTTTTACACAACGCGCGTTGGCCGGGCATAAATTTAAGAATAAACAAAGCGAACAATTTAGATATCTTTTGCGCCGCAGGCGCACCCGCAAAAAGTTGTTAGCAAGCCTGTGCAAGCGTGACCTTTTGGGAAAAGGAGCGGCAGTCCGAAATGCGAAGCCGCTTTTTCATGCGAAAAAGCGGCAAGCCAAAAAGACTTGCCGCGACGTGGCACCTCAAGTTGTGCAGCGAGTCGCGCGTTAGCGCTCGCTGCATGCTTGGCTTGTCCAATCGCGCTTCGTTTCTCTCGCGCTCTTGGAGCCTGCGCGATCTCACCGGTTCGAGCCCTTTTGTTTTAATAAACCAAGATACGGTGTGGTAAAACCACACCGTATCTTGGTTGGCTCCTCAAGTTGGGCTCGAACCAACGACCCTGCGGTTAACAGCCGCATGCTCTACCGACTGAGCTATTGAGGAATATATTGAATTGTGTGCTTCTTTACCTCTCCTATTATACCCAAGCTTTCCCCGGTATATACAGATTCACGGACGAAGCTTTCGCCTCGTCCGCAATCCTCGTTCCGGCAGCGTTCTATCTTCCCGGGCAGTCGCCCGCCAAGTATTGTCGACGCTAAGGAGCTTAACTTCCGTGTTCGGTATGGGAACGGGTGGGGCCTCCTCGCTTTGACCACCGGATCTCTTTTGAAGGCGTACCCTCAAAACTAAACAACAACAAATCTGAACCATCTTGATCAAGCCCTCGACCTATTAGTATCAGTCAGCTACACATGTTACCATGCTTCCACCTCTGACCTATCAACCTCGTAGTCTACAAGGGGTCTTACCGGACTTCTCCGTGGGAGATCTTATCTTAGGAGGGGCTTCACGCTTAGATGCCTTCAGCGTTTATCCCGTCCGCACGTAGCTACCCAGCTATGCCGTTGGCACGACAACTGGTGCACCAGTGGTGCGTCCATCCCGGTCCTCTCGTACTAAGGACAGCTTCTCTCAAATATCCTGCGCCCACGACAGATAGGGACCGAACTGTCTCACGACGTTCTG
>OGYL01000846.1_pt1 | contig 24442 bp, 19 predicted proteins | sample 1576541 | NCBI WGS metagenome assembly OGYL01 (sample SAMEA3541551, study PRJEB24748) | human gut metagenome | biome: human gut; feature: human-associated habitat; material: faeces | place: China | collected 2012 | reverse complement strand
CTCTACTTCACCGGGATATAGTATCTCGCCGACCCCTTCTGCTTTGGGGCATGATTTGATATAATCAATATATGTATCGACGTGCCTTTTGAACGCACCCAGACTCCGAAATGCGGACCAATACCACGTCACCATACATCTGTACGAAACGACGGTAAGAGTCCCATGCAAAACGTGCATTGCCTGTTTTACGTGTCAATCCTTCTACTACTTCATCATTCAGACCCAAATTAAGGATCGTGTCCATCATACCCGGCATAGAAGCACGAGCGCCCGAACGCACTGAAACCAGTAATGGATTTTCTACATCACCGAACTTAGAAGACATTAATTCTTCTACTTTTGCTATAGCGCTTTCTACTTCGCCTTTCAACAGAGCAACAACTTTTTCCTGCCCCATCTCATTATATTCGGTACAAACCTCAGTCGTGATTGTAAAACCAGGAGGAACCGGAACCCCGATAAGGTTCATTTCGGCAAGGTTGGCACCTTTACCTCCCAAAAGATTTTTCATGTCGGCCTTTCCTTCTGCCTGACCGTTACCAAAGGTATAAACTCTTTTCTTGTCCATAATATAAATTTAAGTTTCTCGATTGTGATTTTTTTCTGTTCGCAAATCTAAGTATATTTCGCATACTAGAAAACTTTTTGAGAAAAAACTTTCTATCAAAATGCAATTTCGACATTGCAATCTTTAATATTTCACTTCATAGAGAGAATTCCCGAAAAAATGTCTATTTTTGCAGAATAATTTATTAGACTGGTGTAAAAGTGGCAAGAAATAGAAAAGAACTTCCCCTACTGGAGAAAGTGACAATAACGGATGTGGCTGCCGAAGGAAAAGCCATCGCAAAGGTCAATGATTTGGTTATTTTCGTACCTTATGTCGTTCCCGGAGATGTAGTAGACCTGCAAATTAAGAGAAAAAAGCATCATTATGCTGAAGCCGTAGCAGTGAAGTTCCACGAATATTCTCGTGAAAGAGCCGTCCCATTTTGCCAACATTATGGGGTATGTGGTGGTTGCAAATGGCAAGTTCTCCCTTATTCCGAACAGATCAAATACAAGCAAAAACAAGTAACTGACAACCTTACCCGCATCGGAAAAATTGAACTTCCGGAGATTTCCCCGATTCTCGGTTCTGAGAAAACACAGTTCTATAGAAATAAACTGGAGTACACTTTTTCTAACAAACGCTGGTTGACGGAAGAAGAAGTTAAGCAAAATGTGGTATATGATCAAATGAATGCTGTAGGTTTCCACATCCCCAATGCTTTTGATAAAGTACTGGCGATAGAGAAATGCTGGTTACAGGATGACATATCCAACCGTATCCGGAATGCTGTACGCGATTATGCTTACGAGCATGATTATTCATTCATTAATCTGCGTACTCAGGAAGGAATGTTACGCAATATGATTATCCGTACCTCCACTACCGGGGAACTTATGGTGATTCTCGTTGCAAAAATAGAGGAAGAAGAAAGAGAACTGCAACTGTTCAAACAACTCCTGCAATATGTTGCTGATACATTTCCCGAAATAACTTCCCTTCTATACATTATTAATAATAAGCGCAACGATACTATTACCGACCTGGATGTACATACTTTTAAAGGTAAAGATCACATCTTTGAAGAAATGGAAGGATTACGTTTTAAAATAGGTCCTAAATCGTTCTATCAAACCAATTCCGAACAAGCATACAACCTTTATAAGATAGCACGCAATTTTGCGGGATTAACCGGAAAAGAACTGGTATATGACCTTTATACAGGTACAGGAACCATTGCTAACTTTGTCTCCAAGCAAGCCCGCCAGGTTATCGGTATCGAATATGTACCCGAAGCTATTGAGGATGCAAAGGTAAATGCAGAAATCAACGGTATTGAGAACACCTTATTCTTTGCCGGTGATATGAAAGATATGCTAACACAGGATTTCATCAACCAATACGGTCGACCGGATGTTATTATCACCGATCCTCCTCGAGCCGGTATGCATCAGGATGTAGTAGACGTTATCTTATTTGCCGAACCGAAACGTATTGTATATGTAAGTTGTAATCCAGCCACACAGGCACGCGACCTGCAACTGCTCGACGTAAAATACAAAGTAAAAGCCGTACAACCGGTGGATATGTTCCCACATACTCACCACGTAGAAAACGTAGTGCTTCTGGAATTAAGAAATGAAGACTGAGAATTAATCACTAATCACTAACCATTAATCACTATCAACGTGGCAAGAGGAAAAATAGTAGCACGGGCCCGCACTCAATATACGGACTACACAGTAAATGAACCGATGGAACTTATGGAGTTCCTGGCAGCCAAGATGCCGGACGCCAGTCGCACCAAACTAAAATCATTGCTCAGCAAACGAGTGGTGTTCGTAGACAGTGTGATAACCACTCAATACAATTTTCCGCTAAAACCGGGCATGAAAGTACAAATTAGCCGTGATAAGGGTAAAAAGGAGTTTCATAACAAATTGCTGAAGATCGTATATGAAGATGCATATATCATAGTGGTGGAAAAGATGCAAGGTTTACTGTCAGTCAGCAGTGAACGCCAGAAGGAACGTACAGCCTATCATATTCTAAATGAATATGTGCAACGCTCCAATGGACGCGGCAGCAACGTTTATATTGTCCACCGCCTCGATCGTGATACTTCCGGGTTAATGATGTTTGCAAAAGATGAAAAAACACAGCGTACGCTGCGTGATAATTGGCATGAGATTGTAACCGACCGTCGTTATGTAGCTGTAGTTGCGGGAGAGATGGAGAAGAATGCCGGTTGTATAATATCCTGGCTCACGGATCGTACTCTTTATGTATATTCCAGTCCGACAGATGACGGAGGACAAAAGTCAATTACACATTATCGCACTATTAAGCGTGCCAATGGTTATTCTCTTGTGGAACTAAACCTTGAAACCGGACGTAAAAACCAAATCCGGGTACATATGCAAGACTTAGGACATCCTATTGTTGGGGACGGGCGTTACGGACTCGAAGAGGTAAATCCTATCGGACGCCTAGCGCTACATGCCTTCAAATTATGCTTCTATCACCCGGTTACAGGAGAATTGATGCAGTTTGAAACGCCTTATCCGAATGATTTTAAAAAGTTGTTTCTGAAAAAATAAGAAGGCCTATAATAAAACAGGTCACTTTTATAAAGCGACCTGTTTTATTATTATACATTTTCCATTCTTTTATTCCATTCCCAGTATAAAATTAAATCCCCGAGAATCACTTGTCAAGAAGAATGTACCTCTCAACTGATTTCCTGTTACTCTAACATCATCCATATAAGACATACCTGCCCTACCATAATCTAATATTAGATTATTATTGTAATCATCCTCCCACAGCCATTTAAAACGAAAATTATCATAAGGAGCTCCATCATATGAATAATATTGGTATTCTTCACCAAATCCATCTCCCCAAAAAGTAAATGTACTGAAAATAGGTTCACCATTCTCAGCATACATACCTACATCTCCTGTCCATGCTCGTCCTATGATTACGGATTCTATACTATACTGATCATCATCTTCGCATGATGTCAGACTCAGGGCAAACACCCATACAAATATAAAATATAGATATTTTTTCATCTCGCTTATTTATTTAGTTTTTCGTATAATTGGAGTCTGTCATCATCAGCACCTTCCCATCCAGCTTACCACTAAGGTAATGATCACGTACCCATACATTCTCAAAGTACTTTACTTTTCCATCTGAAAAAGTAAGTCTTAAAGCTTCCTTGCTATCATCTGTCCAACGCCAGGAAAATTCTCTGTCAACAGTCGTTTTTCCACCGGTATCATAGGTCGTTGTAAGTTCCTGCCCTTTATTATTATCTTTAAAGAATCTGAGTTGATAAGTACATGTTAAACCCTCATCCGTCTCATATTCATCTATCCAGGTTCTGTCACATAGCTTTTTGTCACTATTCTCCATCGTGTAATATACATCATCCCCGCAAGACAATAAACCAACAGCAAAGACGCATAGCAATAATATTTTTACGCAATTCAAAGTTTTCATAATTATCAAGTTTAGTTAATACCTGTGGACAAAAATACGAAAAGATATCGAAATGTTTTAATATTTCGCCTGATATTTCTTATAGAAGGTCAGAAACAGAACAAAACCGACCATGGCGAAAGGAACTCCTGCCAGTGCCGGATAACGATAACCGCCACTGATAGCAAGCCCACCAACATACGCACCGATGGCATTTCCCAAGTTAAATGCCACTTGCACACAAGCCGCTCCCAGCATCTCTCCACCTTTTGCCACACGGATAATCAGCACTTGTTCCGGACTGGAAACCGCGAATAAGCCGGCAGTACAAAGGCACATCAATAATGCTGATAACCACGGATAAGGAGACAAGAAGAATATCAATAACAGCACAACACAAATCATAGCTTGCACAGTAGTACCTACTTTTCCGGGAGTATACCGGTCAGAAAGACGCCCACTTACCAGATTACCCACCACCATACCAAAACCGGCCAATACCATCAATCCGGTAATACTTTCGGCACTGAAACCGGATACATTCGTCAATAACGGGTTAATATAACTGTACCAACAAAAAACTCCGCCATTACCCAATGCCGTTGCCCCTAAAATGAGCCAGGGAGCCGGTTTTTTAAGAAAACGGAACTGTCCTTTGAAACCAGTATCTTTCAGCCCTTCCACGTGGGGTACCCAACGCCAGATATAATAAAGAATAATCACTCCCCAACAACCCACCAGCAAGAATGTTACCCGCCATGAGATAGCATTACTCAATGATGTTCCCAATGGAACTCCAAAAAGATTGGCTATAGTCATTCCGGCAATCATGATAGATACGGCCTCAGAACCTTTACCCTTATCAGCCAATTTTTCGGCAACAATAGAAGCTACACCGAAATAAGCCCCATGAGGAAGTCCGGAAACAAAACGAGCCAGTAATAACACCCAATAATTAGGTGCCATTGCTGCACAGATATTCCCTATCATTATCAGAGTCACCAATGCCAACAAAATATGTTTCAGTGGATGTTTACGGGCCAAGATCAGAGTAGGTGCCCCGACACATACTCCCAAAGCGTATGCAGAAATAAAATGCCCTGCCACAGGAATACTAACGCCCAAATCTTTAGCCACATCGGGCAGAATGCCCATCATGACAAACTCGGCAATCCCTAATCCCAAGGTGCCGAACGCTAATGCAATAAGACTCTTCTTCATACCTATTTTACCTACAAAAAACTAATCTTTTTACCGGGGTGCAAAGGTAGTGTTTTTTTTATTCCAATAATAAACTATTCATGGCTTCATTTTGTTTTTATATATAGACAGAACAGTAATATGAAAACAATTATTATAAGTCTATTTATGGCAATAACAGCAATAGCTGCCCATGCACAGCAGAAAAGTTTTTATGACTTCACAGTCAAGACGATTGATGGAGAAGATTTATCACTTTCCACCTTTAAGGGAAAGAAAGTACTGGTAGTTAACGTAGCATCCAAATGTGGCTTCACTCCGCAATATGCCAAGCTTGAAGAGCTATATAAAAAATATGGAAAAGACAATTTTGTAATAATAGGCTTTCCTGCCAATAATTTCCTGAGCCAAGAGCCAGGCAGTAATGAGGAAATCAAAGAATTCTGCACATTGAACTACGGAGTTACCTTCCCAATGATGGCAAAAATCTCTGTTAAAGGGAAAGACATTGCTCCTCTCTATAAATGGCTTACCGAAAAAAGCGAAAATGGCGTGGAAAATGCAAAAGTTGGCTGGAATTTCCATAAATTCCTGATAGATGAAAATGGAAAGTGGATAGCCTCCTATGGCTCCACAACTGATCCGCTATCGGAGAAGATAACAGAATGGATTGAGAAATAGAACATAATAAGCCCCGAAATTTATCATAAGTTTCAGGGCTTATTATGTTTTTCATTTTCGGAATCCGGAGAAAAAGTTATCTATCCAACGAACCAGATAAACTATAATCACTCCAGCTATTACCATTGCAATGATACGACCTAACATATTTTTGTAGCTTTAAATATTTTAGCAGGCAAAGATAGCTAAGATATATAAAACAGCATAGACTATTACGTAAAAATCATGTTTGCAACAGGGCTACACCCTTTCACCCGAATGGTGTAGCCTTGAGCACAAAAGGGTGTAGCCATCCGGAGCAAAGGGTGTAGCCATCCCAGACAACTGATTATGAGTAAATTATACGTCATTCAACAGAATTCTTTCCTATAAGCGTTACAACGCAAACAAAATCCTTTATTTTTTGTTATATAGTATAAATCTAACAAATAATAGTTAATTTCGCGAACTCAAAAAAATTAAAAACAAACGAATATGAAATCAAAAAGAAGTTTTATGCTCATGGCTCTATGCCTAAGCACTTTAGCCGGATTGGCACAAAATACTCAATCTTCCGGGCAAGTCACAGAAGAAAGTAAAACAACATTCAAACCTCATTGGTATATGCAGGTACAGGCAGGTGCTGCAGAAACTGTTGGTGAGGCCAGTTTTAAAGACCTGATCTCTCCTGCAGCAGCTCTTTCTGTCGGATACAAGTTTACTCCTCTATGGGGAATACGCGCCGGTGCAAGTGGCTGGCAAGCAAAAGGTAAATGGGCGGCACTTGACGATTCCTATAAATTCAACTATCTGCAAGGAAACGTAGATGCCACACTTGACCTGAGCAACCTGTTCTGCCACTATAATCCAAAACGTTTCTTCAACGCTTATATGTTCGTGGGAGTAGGTCTCGCCGGTGGATTCAACAATGACGATGCTGTTGCACTGGACGCAGCAGGTTACCGCATGCAATATCTCTGGAGCGGCAAAAAGGTTTTTGTAGCCGGCCGTGGGGGGTTGGGTACAAATTTGCGTCTGAGCAACCATGTATCTTTCAATCTTGAAGTGAATGCCAATGTCGTATCGGATAAATTCAACTCCAAGAAGGCTGACAATGCCGACTGGCAGCTTAATGCATTGGCCGGTTTTACATTCAAGTTCGGAAAGAGTGGCAAAAAGGCAAAACCTGTCGTTGCTTATACTCCGGAGGTCGTGGAAACAGTAGTGGAAGTTCAGCAAGAGACGAAACCAGTTTATGTTCCTGCACCAGTAGAGGAGAAAAAAGAGGAAGTGAAACCTTTGACTGAAAATATCTTCTTCAATATAAATTCTTCTGTTATACGTTCTTCTGAAGAAAGTAAAATAGCTAACCTGGTTGCATTCCTGCAAAAGAACGCAGATGTAAAAGTCTCTATTTGCGGATATGCAGATGCTGGAACCGGTACAACAGCCATTAACCTACGACTTTCCAAAGAACGTGCTTTAGCTGTTGAGAAGGCTTTGAAAGCAAAAGGTATCGCTGCCGACAGAATCATGGTAGACTTTAAGGGAGACAAGGTTCAACCTTTCTCTACTAATAATGAAAATCGTGTAGCAATTTGTATTACTGAATAGTAATCAGATAAGGTCTGATATAAAAGAAATAGAGCTGTACTGTATTATCCTGCCTTTAGGATACAGTACAGCTCTATTTTATGCTCAATTTCGGAATAAGATTACATGAAGATCAACTGCTTCTTAAGCAAATCTACAATATCACTCTGCAATTTCTGTGCATTGATAGGTTTAGAAGTGTACGCATCGAAACCACTATTCAGGATGCGTTCCTCATCTTCTGCATAGACATAAGCCGTTACTGCCATGATAGGAACTGTCGGCGATATTTCACGTATAATCTGTGTAGCCTCGTAGCCCGTTTTTTTAGGCATATTGATATCCATCAATATCAAATGAGGATTGTATTTCTTAAATAATTCTACCGCCTCTTCCCCATCCCAAGCATGAAGAATGTTATATTTACGTTTCAGAATAGATTCAAATAACAAGAAATTGCTTTCATTATCTTCAGCTATTAAAACGGTGAGCTTCTCTACTTTACTCAACCGGTGTTCTTTCTGTTCTCTCGCCGACTTGAGTTCCACAGGATGATAAGGAAGAGTAAACCAGAAAGTAGAGCCCTTGCCAGGTTCCGATTCAACGCCTACGCTACCGCCCAAATTCTCAACAACACTCTGGCAGATAGACAGTCCCAATCCTGTACCTTGAGAAAAAGAATCGAGTTTCACAAAACGACCAAAAACAGTATCTTTCTTATCCTCTTCAATTCCACATCCCGTATCCGTAACATAAAAATAAAGGAAATCAGTATCCTTCAGTCTATAACCGAAAGTGATGCTTCCACTATAAGTAAACTTCATAGCATTATTAAGCATATTCGTCATAACCTGTGTCAGCCTGTTCCTCTCGATATTTACAGTACAGTCCGGCATTTCCGGTATATATCGGATGGGGACAGCTTCATTCTTCTGACGAAGCTGGGCAGATTCTTCTATCTCCTTAAACAATGCATTCAGATCTAAATCGGAAAATACAAATTCCAGCGTTCCGGACTCAATCTTAGAAAGTTCTAAAATATCTCCTACCAGCTGCAGCAACAGTGTATTATTATTCTCAATAATATTGATATATTCTTCTTTTTCTTCCGGCTCTTCCGCATCTGCCAAAATACTGGAGAAGCCGACAATAGCATTGAGTGGAGTACGTATTTCATGACTCATATTGGCCAGGAAAGCAGACTTCAGACGATTTGATTCTTCAGCTTTCTCTTTTGCCGTAATCAGATCTTCTTCCATTTTCTTTCGTCCAGTTATCACGAGAGAAGAACCTACCAAAGTTATCGGATTACCTTTTTCATCCCTCTTATCCACAGTGGCCTGAGCCTCAACCCATTCATAACGCGATATTCCATTCTTACGAACTATCACGCGATATTCTTCTCTGATCTTAGAAACATTACCTTCCGTCAACTCCTTATAAGCCCTCTTTACCCGGTCTCTGTCTTCCTTGCAAATTTTGGCAAAATATTGGTAGTCAGGAACGGAAAGTTGTTCCTCGTTCATCATGCTATCATCATGGCTAAGCTCTACCGGACGGTTTACGTCACAAAGCATAGTACCTTTCTCCAAATCCCATTTCCAGGGAACGATATTAGCCACGTCCAGCGACATTGATAATTTATGATTAGCAGATCGTAACATCTGTTGTGTCTCGGCTAACTCGGTATTATCCACACAGAATACATCAATGTATCCCTTATGCTTAGAGGGTGTCAGAATTACATTGAAATAATTACCTATATTTTCGTAATAGTATTGGTATGAAAGCTCCTTCTGAGTAGAGTTGACCATACTGTAGAGATGACACATTCTTTCAAAGCCTTTCGGATCTGCTTCACTCCCTCTTTTACCAATCACCTCACCCATAGACTTGAAATATTTTTCGAAACGGGGATTTGCTTCCACTGTGATGTAGTCGACAATCTTTCCGGCAGAATCATAAACCAACTGTTGCTTCAAATAAACGATGGGCATATTCTCAAACAAACTGTGATAGCTTGTCATCAGCTTTATCTGTTCGGCTTGCTTTCTTCTGCTCTTATACAACCACCACAACCACATCCACATAAATAAAATCAGAATTGTGGTAATTCCCAAAATGACACTATATTTGTGTTGCTCCCAGAAAGAAGGAGGCATCATATAAAAAACAGAATTGGGAGGACACAACTTAGGTGATAATCCGGCTTCTGTAAGATCGTAATAGTTGAACATAGGAGCGGGAGTCCCACAATTCACCATATGAACACCTTTCACGTTATTATCAGCTAAAACGCCGGCAGTTATTTCTGTAATGTTCCTCCCGATTGTCTTCTCATCCAAAAAGTAACCACCTATCATACCATTCCGTTGCAATCCGGTATTGTCTAATGAAAAAATAGGTGAAGAAGAATAATAGCTGAGGATTCTGGAAATATTATTGGTCAATACAGCATTCCCTTTTTGAGCATTTTCCTGATACCATGAGCAAAAGAGAACGCCACTATTCTCCTCTGCATGGGCCAGTGAATCAGCCAATTCATCGGTAGTCATTTCACCGGCAACATAATCTTTTATTTCAAGCTCCGGAAAGTCTTTATTCACAATCTCTTTTAAATCCGAACGAAACTGAGCACTTATGTAACGGGCATCCGACAAGAAGATAAGTTCATCCATTTCAGGCATCAGATTCTGCATTAACAGAACAGTTTCTTTAAGATAGGCAGGCACATGAAAGGCAGTCAGCGACAGATTGCCTTGATAATCTGTCAAAGGTGTTCTCTCTTCCGCCGCAATGGCTCGCCTGTGCAAGTAGGCCTCTTGTGGACCTACATAATCCGTCTCGGTGCAGAGAATAACGGGAACATCTTTCCATTTATTTTCTATACTCTCTTTTAGCAAGCCCCAAGAGGCACTACCCAAGAGGACCAAGAGTTTCGGAGGATTGTCTGCATATTTTCCAAAGAGGTTTTCTTTGTATTCTGATAAATCTTCCACATTTTGCAGATGCATAAATTGCCCACCCATGTGTTCCACATCCACTACATAAGGAGAGTTTTTATGTTGATAAGAATTATAAATGGGGATAATAAAATCGTTACTCCAACGGGAAGATCCACTGTATGCATTGAGAATCAATATTCTATCTTCATTTCCGGGTTTAAATGCTGAGGAGACTTCGCCAAATACATTAACAGCATTCGAAAGAAAAACAACTAATATAATAAACACTCTGATTATTATTTGCAAATATTTCATCGAAATTACAGTTTAGTCTACAAGTGTATCCATTCTTTACCACACAAGGAACAAAAGGCCTACATCATAGAGAAATTAGATTGCAAAACTAATTAAAAATCAGAGAATTCCCAGTTTTTAGTAAAGAGATTTTTAAAGAGAATTGCGTATCTTCCATATTCTACGTACTTTTGAGAGCAGAAAATAAAAAAATCATGAAAATACTTCATACCAGCGACTGGCATCTGGGACATACACTATACAACTATGACCGCAGTCGCGAGCAACAAGCATTCCTAAAGCAACTAACCCGCATTGTGGCAGAAGAAATGCCGGATGCAATGGTCGTCAGCGGAGACATCTACCACTACTCCACCCCATCGGCAAGTACACAGAAGATGTACACGGACGGTATGCTCGAAATTCACAGGGCATGCCCCGAAATGACAATTGTAGTAACTGCCGGAAACCACGACAGCAGTTCGAAATTAGAGATAGACAGTAGTCTGTGGAACCATTTCGGTGTAAAGGTAGTAGGAAACATAGAACGAAACCAGGAAGAAGTAAATCTGGAAAAACACATCGTAGAAGTGAGAAACGACAGAGGAATACTAAAAGGATATATTATCGCCATACCTCACGTCTATCCGCAAAACTTCCCGATACTGGACACAGAAACACCTCGAGAAGAACGGCAGGCACGCTTTTTCCAAGCATTGCAAGATGAAGTAGAAAAAATGAATGCGGAAAGACTGCCTGTTGTATTGATGGCACACCTTTCCATAGAAGGCAGCGACCAAACCGGGCATGACGATACCGTAGGCGGAATAGAATATGTCCCTATCAGTGCAATGGGCGGAGGATACGATTATCTGGCACTCGGTCATATCCATTGCCCACAGAACATTAAAGGAAGCAGGCATTGTGCACGGTATTGTGGCACTCCCCTGCCTGTCAGCTTCGACGAGGCTTATCCACATTCTGTTTCCATTGTTGAAATACAAAGAGAAAAAGCACCTCAGATCAAAACAATTGAAATAGAGAATCCGATGCCACTCATCACGCTACCCAAGGAAGCTGTAGATTTTGAAGAAGCTATAAAACTGCTGGAGGAATACCCGGATGACAAACCGGCTTATATCCGCTTGAATGTTCTGATAAAAGACTATCTGGCGCCCGACTGCAACGAACGTGCATCGAACGCGGTAAAAGGGAAGAACTGCAAATTCTGCTATATCAAGCCCAATCGGGAGAAGCATACTTCAGATGATGAAACCAAGCATATCTCTATTCAGGAAATGCAGGAAATGTCCCCATTGGAAATAGCAAAACTTTATTTTCAGGAAGCAGAAGGAAAAGAAATGGATGAGGAACTCTGCGAACTGATGAATAGCGTAGTACAAAAGGTAAAAGAGAAAAGCATTCTGCATTAATTCCCTATAATCTGTAGTGAATCATGAAACTTCAAAAACTGACTATAAAAAATCTGGCATCCATAGAAGATGCTGTGATCGACTTTGAGAATGGACCACTGAGCGAAGAATCCCTGTTTCTGATTTGTGGGGAAACGGGTGCCGGCAAAACAACATTACTCGATGCAATTTGCTTGGCACTCTACAATGAAACGCCGCGCATGGAACGGGCAGAAAACGAAAAGTACAGGGACATAGGGCAAACTTTTTCTTCCAAGAAAGAGGATGTGTCAATAAACGACAGCCGCCAATTGATGCGCAGAAATACCAACGAGGCGTGGACGGAACTGGAGTTCACCGGTTCAAACGAGATACCTTATACTGCCAAGTGGTACGTAGCCCGTGCACACCGAAAAGCATCGGGTGCCATTCAAGATGCAAAGTGGACATTAGAGAACCGGAAAACGAATCTCCAAATCACTAAGAAAAATGAAATAAAAGCCGAAATACAAGCTGCCGTAGGGCTAAGTTTCGAGCAATTCTGCCGTACTACTCTCCTGGCACAAGGGGATTTCACCAAATTTCTTCAGAGTAAGGAAAGTGAAAAATCGGATATCCTGGAGAAACTGACAGGTACCGGAATCTATTCTGAAATAGGTGCAAAGATTTACGCCATCACCAAAGAGAAACGCATAGAATATGAGAATCAGAACCAAAAACTGGAAGGTATCCATGTGCTGACTGATGAAGAGATAAACGAAATCTCCGAAACTACAACTACGCTAAATGCTGATATCAATGGAAATAACGTACAAAAGAGTAAAGCAGTCCTGAAACGTGACTGGTTGAAACGGTTTGCTGAACTGATCCTCACCCTAGAAAGCCAACAAAAGAACTGGGAAACGAAAAAGGAACAATTGCAATCGGATGGCTTCCTGCAGAAAGAACTATTGATAAAAGACTGGAATAATACTGCAGATGCCCGTAACTGGTTATTTTCTCTCAAACAGCAACAACAGCAACAGAAAAAAGACAGAGAGCAAACTGAGAAATTGAAAAAGAGTTTCATCTACCTCAGTAGTGGCTGTTTCTGGTTGAAGGAAAATCTGAAAGAATTGCAAGCTAAATTAAAACTTGCCGAAGAGTATTTGCAGGCTCACGCCCCGCTCCTACCTATGTTCGAGCAAAGTCAGTCCATCGTTACAGATCTGAATGCTGTGCTCTCTGCTCACTCACGCATCGCTGCCTACGAAATACAAATAGCAGAATTGTCCCGGAAGCAGCCTGTCCAGGAACAGGAACGCACGAATAAGGAAAATGATTTCAACCGGAAAAACGAGGAAAATCAGATTAAGCAGCAAGAGATAAACTTATTGAATGCCCAGCTTGAATCCATGAATCGAAATGTACTACAGGAAAAGAAGAATGTATTGGAAACGGCTAAGGAAAAGTTGCTAAAAGCTCAAAATACCCTGATACTATTAGGAGAGAAAAAAGCAGCCCTGAACATAGCAGAAGAAAACCTAAAATCTCTGGAACTAAAGCTGCAAACCAGCAAAAAACAATACAAAGAACTAGAAAACAGGTTCGACACTAAAAAGAAAGCCTACGATGAGATCAAAATGCTCTACGACAAACAAAAAGAAGCTGTGGAAGAGTGGGCACAAGAAGCCCGTACCCGTCTTTCTGTAGGAGATATGTGCCCGGTATGTGGTCAAAAGATAGAATCACTCAGCAAGGATGAAGATTTTCAGTCTGTACTTGCCCCTATCCGGCAATCGCTGGAGACAAAAGAGAAAGAATACAAGGAAGCAGAACAAACTTTGAATAGTAACCGGACGGAGACCAGAACTTATGAGGATATGATAGCAGAGAGTCGTCTGGCAACAGATAAAGCCCGGAAAGGATATGAATTTATTCAAACTGAAGCTGAAGAAACATGCCGTCAGTGTAATATTCTAATAATCTCAAATGATACCAGAGATATCCTGGAAAGACAAATTCAAGAAAATAAACAGCACCTTGAAGACATCAATGCCAGATTGAACGAAGTACAAATCCTTTCCAACAATATCTCCCGATTGCAGTACTTAAAAGATGAACATCAGAAAATAGTGGAGGCCGCCCGAAATGCTTTCGATACTGCTGACAAGAATCTGACGAAACTGAAAAATGACATCACTAATAAACATTCGCTAATCGAAAGTGAAAAGGACATCATTCGCACCACACTGGAACGTGTTAGCCCACTTATTCTTTGGGAAGGATGGCAAACAGAATGGAGTACTGATCCTACCTCATTTATCGAACGCTTACAAAAGTCTACAGTACATTATAAACTGGCACAGGACAGGCAATCGGAATTAAAAACAACCATTTCCCTCATAGAGAAAGAGCTGGACAGTGTATCAGCAACGCAGAATCTGATCTGCACAGCATTTCCCGAATGGAAAAACCTGCCAATAGAGGAAAGGATGGAGATCAAAAATCTGGGAATGGCATGGAATACCCTGAACTCTGAAGTCAGCGGATTGAAACAAAATATCTCATCTATCCGAAAAAACATCGACGAGCTGCAAGCCAACCTTACAGTGTTCTATACTATACATCCAGATATGAACGAAGTACGCCTCATAGCTCTTTCCTCCTACTCTAGCGAGCAAATAGAGAACTTGCGTATCGGTCAACAAAGGCTTAAAAACGAAGAAGTAGCCGCACAAACCGCTTTCAAGCTAACAACCAGACAACTGGAAGAGCACCAAAGCAAGAAACCGGAGATGGCAAAGGAAGAAAACCTTGAAAGTCTGGACAGCCTTATCATAGCTTTAGATGAGAAAATTGCAGTAAGCAATCAGGCCCTCATACGGCTGAAAATCCAATTGGAAGAAAACACCAAGAACATCGCCCGGATAAAGGACGAGAAGAAACGTGCGGACGAATTACGGGAAGTGTACTTGAAATGGGACCGTCTTTGCCATCACTTTGGTGACGAGAAAGGAAAGAATTTCCGAAACATCGCACAAAGTTTTGTACTGAAAGAGTTGCTCAATGGAGCAAATTTCTACCTGCAACATCTCGCCAAGCGCTACGAATTGGAGTGCCAGGCTGGTTCACTCACTATCTTGCTACGCGATTTTTATCAGGGAGGCACACCACGTCCAGCCTGCACCCTGTCCGGCGGAGAGAGCTTTCTGGTATCTTTATCACTCGCCTTAGGACTCTCTGCCCTCAGCCGCCACAGCCTGTCAGTAGATACACTGTTTATCGATGAAGGATTTGGAACACTGAGCAGCGATTATCTGAATACAGTGATGGATACTTTGGAAAAGCTACACCAAATGGGTGGCAAGAAAGTAGGCATCATCAGTCATGTAGAAGGGCTGCGTGAACGGATCAAAACCCAAATTCAGGTAAAGCGAATCGATAATTCGAGAAGTGAGATTAAAATTTCGAATTATGAATTGTGAACTATAAATTATGAATGGCTGCGCAATCATCCGCACGGCAATTCATAATTTATAATTTAAAATTCATAATTACTATATTATTACCTATTTTTGTAGCAACTATTAATAGAAGAAGACAATGAAAAAGTTCATAAAAGGAGTCCGGTTTGCTCCTAAAAATTATTCCGACGAAGTAGAAGAAAAAATTCAGCACTATAAAAAGGAAGGCTACAAATTACCGTCACGCCATTTATTGCGTACTGAGGAGCAATTGGCAGGTATTCGTGAAAGCGCAAAAATCAATACTGCATTGCTGGATTATATCTCGGCAAATATCCGTGAAGGGATGTCGACAGCAGAAATAGATCATATGGTATATGAATTTACCACAGATCATGATGCCATTCCGGCCCCTTTCATGTACGAAGGTTTCCCTAAAAGTGTATGTACAAGCATCAATGATGTCGTATGCCATGGTATACCGAGTACCAAAGAGTTTCTGCGTAACGGAGATATTGTGAACGTGGATGTTTCGACTATTTATAAAGGATATTTCTCGGATGCTTCACGCATGTACATGATTGGAGAAGTGAAACCGGAACTGCAACGCCTGGTACAAGTGGCAAAAGAATGTCGTGACATAGGCGTACAGACAGCACAACCTTGGGCACGCCTCGGAGATGTAGGCGCAGCCATTCAGGAGCATGCCGAGAAAAACGGATATAGTGTAGTACGCGATTTGTGCGGGCACGGTGTAGGAATTAAGTTCCATGAAGAACCGGACGTAGAACACTTTGGCAAGCGCGGTACGGGAATGCTTATCGTTCCGGGAATGACTTTCACCATCGAACCGATGATAAATATGGGAACTTATGAAGTCTTCATTGATGAAGCCGACGGATGGACAGTCTGCACTGACGACGGGCTCCCCTCAGCACAGTGGGAAAGCATGATTTTGATTACTGAGAATGGCAACGAAATACTGACTGAATAAGCATGGATATTGTTTTCCTGATTATCGGACTCATCGTAGGTGCCGGCATAGGTTACTTAATAGCCGGACGAAAAAGTGCTGCCCTATCCGCACAACTGCAAGCCACCCGCGAACGCGAGGAGTTACTGAATCGTACGGTAGAAGAACGGATTTCACGTGAAAAAGCCATAACAACCGAACGGCTGGCAGAGCAGGAAAAATCTTTCAATCTGAGATTGGCAGAACAACAGAAACAATGGGAAGAGCGCCTGAAATTGCAAGTAGAAGAAGCGGAAGCCTTACACAAACGTATGAGCACAGAGTTCGAAAATCTCTCCAACCGGATTTTCAAGAGTAAGGCAGAGGATTTTACTAAGCTAAATTCAGAACATCTCAACAATTTGCTCCGTCCCTTGGGAGAAAACCTAAAAGACTTCCGGGAAAAGGTGGAACAAGTGTATGACAAAGAGTCAAAACAACGTTTTTCTTTGGAAGAACGCATCAAGGATCTGGTAGAATTGAATAATCGCATCAGTGAGGATGCCAACAACCTGACCCGTGCTTTGAAAGGTGACTCCAAGATACAGGGTAACTGGGGAGAAATGATACTGGAACGCCTGTTGCAAGCCTCCGGGTTGATAGAAGGTGAACACTACTTCCGTCAGGAATTCCTAAAAAACGAGCAAGGTGAAATGCTGACCAATGAAGAAAGCGGTCAGAAAATGCAGCCGGATATTATTGTTAGGTATCCGGACGACCGGGAAATGATTATCGACTCTAAAGTGTCGCTAACTGCCTATGCTGCTTATAATTCGGCCGAAAATAAAGATGAAGAGGCACGCTGGCTAAAGGCACATCTGCAATCGGTACGAGCTCACGTCGATGAACTCAGTCAGAAGGATTACTCACATTATGACGCTAAAGCACCGGACTTTGTAATGATGTTTATTCCCACTGAAGCAGCCTATCTGACAGCCATTAAAGCGGATACTAATTTATGGGAGTATGCTTATAAAAAGAAGGTGGTATTAATGAGCCCTACCAATCTGATCAGCGCACTCCGCCTCTCTCTCGACCTCTGGAAACGGGAAAATCAAGTAAAGAACGTGCAGGATATCATCAAAAGAGGAACGTTGCTTTACGAAAAGATTGCCGGATTTACAGATACTTTCCTGCGTATCGGCGACAGTATGAACGGGATGCAGAGAGATTATGACAAGGCATACAACCAGCTCTCTGATGGCAACGGTAGTGTGGTAAGGCAAGCTGAACTTCTGCGTAACATGAGTCTTACTCCTAAAAAACGGATATCAGCAAGGTTGCTGCCTCAGGAAGAAGAATCAGAAGAAGAGGAAACCGAACCAATGAAATAGACATTCAAAATAAGATATATAAAACATGAAAATACTGAAAGACCGTATCCTGAAGGATGGGAAATGCTACCCGGGAGGCATACTGAAAGTAGACAATTTCATCAATCACCAAATGGACCCTATTTTGATGAAATCTATCGGTGTGGAGTTTGTCAGACGCTTTGCCTCTACCCCAATCAACAAAATTATCACAGTAGAGGCCAGTGGCATTGCTCCTGCCATCATGGTAGGTTATCTATTGGAACTACCCGTAGTTTTCGCCAAAAAGAAAAAGCCCAGTACCATGGAAAATATGTTGGTGACCTCTGTTTATTCTTTCACCAAACAACGCTCGTATGATGTATGTGTCAGTGAAGATTTTCTTCGTCCGGGCGACCGGGTACTCTTTATAGACGATTTCCTAGCCAATGGAAATGCAGCCAAAGGTATTATGGAGCTTGTGAAACAGGCCGGTGCCGAACTGGTAGGTATGGGCTTCATTATAGAAAAGGCTTTTCAACATGGAGGAGATGAACTGCGTGAGCAAGGTATACATGTGGAATCCCTGGCGATTATTGAAAGTCTGGATAATTGCGAAATAAAGATTAGATAAAAGTGTTTCATCATCTATTAACTTACAGCCGGTTTGTTGATTCATGAACAAATCGGCTGTAAATTAATAGCTGGGTATATCTTAAATGCAGTAAAGCATTATTTATCGGATAAAGTTTTCCGAATAACTTCTTTCACATCTTGGACTATTCCCATAGTAACATCTTTATCAAACTTCAGTCCCACTGATAATCCAACGCTATTGGCAATCGTTTTGTAATCCTTTAGCTTTAATTCCAATTCCTGAAGAGAAGGATTCTTTATCACTGCGCTTATACCTCCTCTCGGATACAAAGATACTTCTATAGGTAAAAATACATCCGAAGCCGTCTTATATTTAGAACTGTAAACCTTAGGTTCTCCAAAAGAAACGAATATAGGAAGCAAACTATCCAAACGAGCCTCGGAAACTCCGCCCAATTCTTTGGAAATTTCTCCACGAACTTGTAGATAAGCCTCTTTTATGGTACGCAGATAAGAAGTGATAGCAGTGGATGATGAACCACGGTCGTACCTTACAAATAAGCCAGGAATCCATTTTTTGTCCGTATTCGCAACTTTCCGATACTCTTTCCTCAAGAGATCCTTAAGGCGGACTGACAAGGTTTCCACATCATATTCCTTAATCAACTCCTGATTCAGCATCATCTTATTATTCATGTTCACAAAGAAACTATAAAAAGTTCCCGTCGGGTTTTCAATCTGATACTCCTTCTTTCCACCCACAGCATCTTCTGCCTTACGCTCGAAAAATGCTTCCAACTGTTGCAATTCGCTCTCCTGAACCGAATTTTGTTTCACACTCACAGGCGTGTTTATCGCCTGTCCCATTGTTTTCTTCACTTCTGGTCGCGCAAAAGCATAAAGCGTCCCAGCAGCTACAGGCACAAAAAGCAATAGCTTCAAACGTGCCCAATTGTTTGTTCTTCTTTTTAACATCATAGTGATACGATTTTTAAGTTTGCTGTGATTGAATCCACAAGCCATAGAGTAGAGCCTTGTACCTACGGATTTTTTCACTAACAAAAGTTGATATTCTGTTGCATCGATGCCATTATTAATAACGCCATTATCGGCTTCATACTCGTGCACTTCACGAAGTTCACGCATCAGGAGCCATGCGGCAGGATTGAACCAATGGAATATCAGGATACATTCCATCCAAAGTAAATCCAATGTATGCCTATGTTGCAGGTGCATTTGTTCATGCAACAAGATTTCTCCGGGATTCCGTTCATAATCTTCTTGTGACAGAACAATCATATTCCCCCAACTGAAAGAAACGATCTTCTCAGGGCAGATAATCAATTTATATTTCCCATAATTACAGGCGGGGTAACTATGAATGAGCCGGCGCATACGGACAGTAGAAAACAAAAGAAAGGTAAGTACAACCAAAGCTCCAATAAAATAACAACCACCTAACAGTAAAGTCACAGGGATAGCATGAATTACATTGGCATGATTTTCTTCTGTATCCTCTCCTTTCCCTGTCATAAAAAGGTTTGCTTCTCCTGACAAATGTTTTTCATCAACGCCTCCTTTTCTTTCAATATTCACTTCTTTTTCAGTCAATAAATGTCTTACGGCAGTTATCGGCAACTGCAAAGTTGTATATTGAGGAACATCTATTTGCAGCAATGGGAGTAATGTGCATGCCACTGTTCCCATCAACAGTAAATAACGGTTCGTACGAAACAGCGTATCTTTCCTGAAAAACAATCTGAACAGAAGGTACAGGATTGTCAGGCATAAGGTAGACTCAAATATATAAAACAATATAGTTCCCATGATCTATTTATTTTCCGAGTATAACTCTATTTCTATCTGCTCGACTTTTTACTTTCTATTTCCGCGATCAACGCTTTTAACTCGTCTACCGACATACCTTCTTCTTCAATAAATGCAGATACGACATTGGTATAAGAGTTATTATAGTATTGAGCCACCACATCATTCAGTGCAGAACGCTTATATTCTTTGTCGGAAACAACCGCATAATACTGATACGTATTACCATAAGCCCTGTATTTCACAAATCCTTTGTCCTCCAGCCCTCTCACCAAGGTAGATACGGTATTATAATGTGGTTTAGGCTCCTCATAAAAGGCCAACAATTCACGAACAAACATCGGACCATGTTCCCAGAACATTTGCATGATCTCTTCTTCTTTGGCAGTTAATCGTTTCATAATCTTTTCAAGTTTACTTGGGTGAATGGCACAAAGATAGAAATTAGTTTTAAACAAACAACTAATTCTATTAGTTATTCAACTAATACAAGAAGTAGTTTAACTAATATTATTAGTAGATAGTCAATACACATTATTATATATGCGGATCAAGAGTTGAATCCTGTTCATTATTGCAGGATTATGAACACAATCCCACTCCTGATCCGCATAAATAATATTAAGTTTCAGAGGTTAAGCCGCCGCATCGCCACTTTTATCCCTTTTCGCTGCGACGGTTAAGGAAAATTGTAGTAGGTACTTATTCTTTCCACCATGGAGAAAGTTGCTTTCCATCACGGGGAAACTTTCTTTCCACCATGGTGGAAAGAAAGAAACTCCACGGTGGAAAGAATAAACGTTCGGATGGAAAAGCCTAACCGTTGGAAGGAAAAAAGCATAGGAATGCCTAAGAAAAGAATTAGCTATTGCATTTAGTTCATTACTTATCTCTAATGAGATAATTTATTTAGCTCAACAGCGGATGGAGTGAATTTCACTTTCAATCGATGTTAATTATGAATCAGTTACGAGCTACGGGCTACAAGTACCTTTCTGAACAGAACGCAGCTACTTTATCACCCTATCACCTTAACACTCTCTTATTCCTTCTGCACCGATCAAATTCAACTCCTGATTCACATGATATATAGAAAAAGAGAATATGTCATACTCTTATTTATACTTTCTTTTTCTTCGGCAATACTTGATTCAGCACCACATATCCGAGTATTCCGGCAATAATAGTACCACACAATACACCGAATTTAGCCTGATTCAGCAATTCCGGATAAGCACCGGAAAAAGAAAGATTAGCTATAAACAATGACACTGTAAACCCAATGCCCCCCAACAGCGAAACTCCTGCAATATTCTTCCAGTTCATACCTTCAGGCATTCGGGTAAGTCCACTTTTGATAGTCAGCCAGGTGAAAAGGTAAATCCCCAGAAACTTACCAATAAGAAGCCCCATGCCGACAGCAAGACTCACATTCCCTATAACTTCTCCACTACCGCCAAGAACCACTCCCGCATTAGCAAAGGCAAATAAAGGAAGAATAACAAAATTCACAACCCCATGCAGATTATCCTCCAAAGATTGTAAAGGGCTTATCACGCGATCCGAAGCTCGCTCCACTTGCTTCAATGTAGCAATCTGCTCATTTGTCAATACTATATTATCAGACTGCACGATCGGGAAAGAACTGACAATAGCCCGGATACGCCGGATATATTTACCTGCATCCAATCGCGGACGGGCAGGTATAACAAATGCAAGTATCACACCGGATATTGTACTGTGAATACCGGATTGCAGGAATAAATACCAGATAATAATGCCAAAGAAAAGAAAGAATATCTTCTGCGTCATACCAAACTTGCCCATATAATACAAAAAGATATAAAGGATGGCAGCCACAATCAAATAACCGTAAGCAACTTCAGAACTATAAAAAATGGCAATCACCAGAATACCACCAATATCATCTACTACAGCAAAGGCAGTCAGGAAAATCTTCAAGCTCAATGGTACGCGCTTACCCAACAAACTAAGTACTCCTAAGGAAAAAGCAATATCCGTAGCCATAGGAATAGCCATACCTTGTGTTTCAGGAGTATCAGGAGTTACTAGAAGAAAATAAACTACAACCGGAAGTATCATTCCCCCGCATGCTGCAATAAATGGTAGAATGGCCTTTCGAAAAGAAGACAATTCGCCAACCAGTAATTCACGTTTTATCTCTAATCCTACAGCCAGAAAGAAAATCGTCATCAAGCAATCATTGATAAACTCGATCATCGTAAGATTATGACCGCCATGCGAAAGCAGATTAAAATCGCCTATACGCAAATGCAACTCTTGCGACAGGAAGCTCTGATACACAGGAGCTAATGAAGAATTGGCAACAACAGCTGCCAAAATAGCCGTCAGGAATAATAAAATACTCGCCACTACATTCAGTGCCGAAAAGTTTTTCACAGTACGTAGAATAATCATATGTTCGATTTAAGTATTACATTTTCAAAGGAATGTGCTATTAATGAGCTATTCCTGATAGCTCATTAATGCCAGTTTTTTAACCCAAAGCACAAATATACCTGTTAATATTAAATTTAACACAATAGTAAGTACAGAAATTACTAATGCCGGCCCCCCCAGATTGTAACCCAACGCAATAAAAATAACTCCTGCCCCTACCTCACCACGCGTAAACATACCTATGGAAAGTGCCAGACGTTCGCTCAATTTACGGTCGCGATAGAAGAATACCGGAAACAACTTACCGACATTGGAAAGTAACGATACAATAACCACATGTACAATAATCAGTGCCCAAGGCATCATTTCCTGTGAACCTGTTATAGAGGCTAGCCCCATATCACCAGAGAGACTGATTCCCTGAAGCGGAGGCATACTCATACCTACCAGGAACATAAAGATAAATGAAATTCCTGTCGAAGCTTTACGTTCCCAAGCCGTATCAATATCCTTATGCTTCATGACCATACCCAGGACGAATGCCGGAAGCAACACCTCGATATGAATGCTGGCATCTTCGCCATATAAGTTCTTCGTAATAAGATAAAGCGATTGAGTGACAGCAAACACCAGAACGGAATAAAACAGAATGGCTTTCCAATCCTGCCTCATATTATATTTACTCAGTTTCTTCCAACCGAAAGAAAGCAACAGAAAGACGATAAGGATAATAACCAACAACTGCCAGCGCGGTCCGATCATCATTATTTGCAAAGGAATCATTAAAAGGATGGTATCCAGATCATCAAAGATAGCCAACACCTGAATCTTCTTGTAGATCCAACTGGACTTTAGTCCGATAGCCGCCAACATAGTAAATAATATACCTGCAGAAGTAGGAGCCGCAAAACGGCTCAGCAACAAGTTTTCTTTCCATGCCTCCCAACTATTCCAGTATTCCGGCGGAAGTAAAACGAAAATATAATAAATAGCAATCAGCAGCCAAGGCATGGCTGCTGTAGCCATTGCGACAAAATAATCTTTTGCGTATGTTTGCCATCGGGACTTGTCCACTTCGAATTCACGTCCCACATTAATCATAATGAACCCCAGACAAATATACAACAACACATTAGATACAGTTTTCACTGTACCATAATCACTTCCTGACCATGCAGGCAGATATTGCGCTATAAAGAGACCTACCACCAGGAAGGCCGAAAACGATAGAACTTTTCTCATTTATTATTAGTTAGAATTTTCAAAACAAAGGGGATTGCCAAGACAGTCCTACAGAAAGAGAACAATCCCCAGACTAATATGAATCTGCTTTTATGATTTTTTATATTAATCTAATTTCAACACCGCAAGGAACGCTTTCTGTGGCACTTCCACATTACCAATCTGCTTCATACGTTTCTTTCCTCTCTTCTGCTTTTCCAACAGCTTTCTCTTACGACTGACGTCACCACCATAACATTTCGCCGTAACATCTTTGCGTACTGCCTTAATCGTCTCACGAGAAATGATTTTAGCTCCGATAGCCGCTTGGATAGCAATATCAAACTGCTGTCTCGGGATCAGGTCTTTCAGCTTCTCGCACATGCGGCGTCCCAAATCATACGCATTGTCGAAATGTGTTAGTGTTGAAAGGGCATCCACCGGCTCGCCATTCAGCAACATGTCCAGTTTTACCAACTT
>OGYL01000844.1_pt1 | contig 24446 bp, 19 predicted proteins | sample 1576541 | NCBI WGS metagenome assembly OGYL01 (sample SAMEA3541551, study PRJEB24748) | human gut metagenome | biome: human gut; feature: human-associated habitat; material: faeces | place: China | collected 2012 | reverse complement strand
TTTCCGTCATCCGGCTTGTAGGAAACGTTCAAGTCCTTAAATGATTTCATTTTTTTGCCTGTTAAATTAAACAACAACTTATTACAATCGGCGTGTTTTGCCATCCCATAAAAAGATGCTACCAGTTCACGACGCCTTCTTCTCGACTTAACCTCGTGCATTTTTCGGGCGAACTTCTGCTTGATACGTTTACGCAGCCGGACATGGTCCGGACGGATCACATAACCAAGAAAGTCTATGCCCTCGTCCACGGGGAACACCCTTTCGTTGGGCTTTATGGAAAGCCCGATAGAGTTCATCTGCCCATGAACGGCATCACGAATCTTCCATAATTCCGCTTTCGTTTCACCAAGCACGACACCGTCATCGCAATATCGGTAGAAATGACGGACACCGTACTTATCCTTCAAATAATGGTCTAAAAATACAGACAAAAGCAGGTTACCCAGCCCCTGCGAGGAACGCAGCCCTATGCTGATGCCTTCCGGCATAAGTCGGGTGAAGTTCTCAAGCATGGCAATGAGCTTCTGGTCCTTAAATACGCGGCGGACACAATATATCACAAAATCCTGTGAGATGCTTTCATAGAACTTGGAGACATCGAATTTGTAACAATACTGTGTACCTTCCGGGGCTTCACACATATCGCGGCGGATATACGTCATCAGATCGTGCATACCGCGATTCTTGATACTGGCTGAGGTTGTCCTTATAAACCGTTTCTTTAGATGTCGGTCAACAACAGACATGACTGCATGAACGGCAATGCGGTCTTTCATCGTCAGAACCTGTATCCGCCGGATCTTACCGCTTTCGCAAATCGTGCGTTCTCGGTAGTCCTTTACGGTGTAGGTTCCGGATGCTATCCGACCGGACAGTTCCTCAATGACTTCCTCCCTATGCGCAAGTAGATAACGTCCCTGGCGGCTCTTCTTACGTTTGGAGCCGCGTAGGACCTGGTCAAACGAGGTTGACATATTGGAATAATCTGCAACCTCTTCTACAATATAACCTTCTCTGCGCATATTTTTTGTTTTTACGGAAGGTATAGGCCTTCCTTCCTCCGGGCCTGACTTCTTCGAACTCATTTAAGTCTACCAAACTCCACCCGACACGTGATTTTTCAGCTTTCCGCCTTACTGACCGATAAGGTCATGCGCTGTTGCTGGGGCTTATCTCCCTCGGCACCGCTTTGGGGACACGTCCCCAGTGCTGTACGCCGATTATTTGATTTCCAGACGCGAGCCGACATTCGTGTTCGTGTTCGTAGCATCGTTATTCGCATTCGCATTCGACACACCGCCATTCGCGTTCGCATTGTTGTACCCGCGATAGACCACACGGCCTGATGAGGTTGAAATGTAATACTTGTCGCAATAGTATGTCGATGAAGATCCGTTCACACTTCCGACTGAAACAACATCCATGAATTTGCCGTGTGCCACGGCTGTTGTCCACTGGTCGCTGCTGGTGCGTCCTTTGACAAAACGTGTCGTTCCGTCCGGCATCCAGATGCGCCATTTTCCGCTGTTGCCGCTGTCGTTCGGCAAATCCACTCCGTCCATCATTTCATACTTGTGGCCGAAAATATCCTCATATCCAAGGCAACATATATTGTTTACCTGTATTACGGACGGTTCACCGTATTCATCATTTGTCTTGTACCAGGCGTATTGGTGGACAAGCCCGTCGATGAGCGAATTCGTCACTCCAGGATTGATGCCGCTGGCCTCCTCGTAACCGATGGTATCGGTCATGCCATAAGGTGCCGTTCCTCCGGTTGTGCGGTTGTTCGTGTGCTGTCCTGCGCCGCACTGTTCCTGACTGTCACGTCGACCGTATTTCGCGTAGAACAGGTTCGCAATCCGCGAATGCATCAGCGCGTCAATCTGCTGCATGCCTCTTTGCTGGCTGTAGTAATGAAAGTCCGACCATCCAAGACTTGCGGCAGTACTGCTGCCGGTGATACAGGCACGGAGTTTCGTGCCGACGATACTACTGCCGACAACGGCACATAGGTGTTCATCGTTGGCAACCCAGTCCGGTTCCATATCCTCTATCTTATCACTGTTGCTCAAAACCACACAGTCAAATTCTGCCGTGTTCAGGATTGAAAAATACAGGAAGGCTGCCCCTTCCGGCACATCGCAGACCAGATACATGCCCGCCTCAAACTTGCTGCTCAAGGTGGGGACGATAATGGAACTGATAATGGTTCCGTCGGAACGGACGAACAGTGAGCCGACAAGGTTAGTGCCTGGCACGCTTGGAAAACGGACACGCTTATGTCCAGAAACGTCAACCTTACATACGGAATAGGTGCTGTCGGTGCTGTAGGAGCTCTCCAGCGTATCCTTGCCTGTCATAATCTTACGCCCTGACTGCCACCCTCCACTGCCTTTGATGTCCTCAAGGGTCAACACGTCCACGTCCGGACATTCCGGCATATCTTCGGGACCGTTGGAACTGTAACAGCTGTAATGTTTTCCGCCAAGATAGTCATTGATGCCCTTGCTCCAGAAGAACGGTTCGTACATCATCCAATCACCTTCGGTTCCGTCCAACTTAGCTGGAGTTCCGTCCGCATACTTGTTGCTGTCCGCGTCATCCAGGGGATAATAGGTCATTTCGCCGTCCGTATTATTCACGGCGGTATCTGTATTTGCAATGTTCACCTGACGGGAGGTCGGCATCTTTGTAACTTTTGCCAGGACACGGTGACGCTGGCCCAATATGGCTGTAATATGACCGCTCGGAACATAAGTATTGCCGTATTTATATCCGGTTTCATTGTCGAGGTTACTGATATTGGCATCGTCGGCCACGTCGTCATCGAACTCTATCATCGTATATTCCGGCTGCCTTATGTTCAGTTCATCAAAACGTTCTGTGTACTTGTTGAATGTATCGTCGTCCAGATACTTTGTCAAACGGTATGTGCCAACGAGCTTGCAGCGTGAGTTCGTGGTATTTCCGCTTGCGTCGATACCGCCGAGACCGGAATCATACCACTGCTTGAGGTCGCTGCCGTCACCTTCAAGTTCGACGCCTGTAATACGGACGTATTTCAGTGCTCCCCCCAAGGCGAACAGTTCCTTAAATGCGGACAGGCCGTTAATAAGAGCACAGTTCTCAATCCACAAGCCGGTAAGGTTGGCCTTGCCCTCAAAAGTGATGGAATTCCATTTCAGGTACTGCATAGAGCGCAGGATCAATGTCTGGAAATTGGCCGGGATACGCAGCTTGTTAAGAACGGCACCTTCAGCAAAGGTGATTGTCGCCAGTTTTGTGCATCCGGACGCGTTCACTTCTTCCAGACGGTTGCATCCAGACAGGTCAAGGCTCGGAAGGTTGGTGTAGTTGACCACCTCCAGCTTGCGCAGCATCGGTATCTTCGTACCAAGAACCAGCTCTGTCAGAGCGTATGTCTTTGCGCTGCTGCCAAGGATAAGCTCCTCAAGAACCGGAAGTGTCGGAAGGCTCATGTCGGTAAAGCCACCCCATGCGGACAGGTCCAGTTTCTTCATCCATTCACCTCCGTATAAATGGAAGATGGTTCCGATGTTGGCCGTCTGCCCATAAGTATAACTCCATTGCTGGTCTTTCTTAACGGCGTCATGTGTCATGGTGTCGCTTTCACGCCGGAACTCAAAATAGAAGTCACGTGCTGGAGTGGCCTTGACGGTCGCACCGGCCGCGCTGTTGCCCTTGAAAGAAATATCTGTGGCCGTATATTGTCCGGCACTATATCTCGCGTCAAAAAGCCCCATTCGGTTGCTAACCCACCAATGGCGGTGTGACTGTCGGCTTCCCTGCATGGCTTCCAGATAGGAATATTTCACGTTGGTCACCGTGCCGTCCTGATTGACCTCAACACCGATGGTCTTAGGCTCCACGTATTTATTCAGCGCATCAAGGTTGTATATACGTTCACAGAATTTTGCACTCTGTTCGTCATCGAACATGGCGAAAATGGTACTGTTGCTCATGCGCTCCCTGATTCGTTTATAGGCAGCCGCGAGTTCGTCCGGGAACTGTTCGCGCAGGTTCTTCCAAAGAACGCTGTCGTGTCCGGCATAGGCATACACGGTCTTGTCTTCCGTTGAAAGTTCCGGGTCGGTCGTGTTTTCGTCCACATCCCAGGAATACTTCAGACGGCCGTCGTTACGCACACCGAGAATGGTATCACAGTCATAGAATATCATATAGGCAAGAACCTTGTCCTTGTCCGGATCATACCAGAATCCCATCATCATATTTTTTACGCGCTGGTCGACACATCCCATGATATCCGTGAACATGTAATAGTCGCACAGATAGTCCACATCGAACCAATCAGCGAGCTCCGCCTTGAACTTTGCACCGTTGTTCTGTGTGCTCTTAACCCATTTTACAAGTGGCTCAAGATATTTTGGTTTCCGGGTTCCCGCCTCATATTCGGCGTTGATATCGTCATCGTCCGGGAATCTCGCCTCAAATACCTTCAGCCAGTTCGGGGTACCGTCGTCACCCTTTGTATCAAAATCATCATCCAGGAACATACCCATCGGGTAGTCGTTATTCAGGAACTCCCAGCACTCGGTCGGATTGACACCGCCGAATTTATCATTCACCCATGCCTGGTCATGATATCCGGGTATGTCGCAAAAGCCGAACACAGCCTCTGTTGACTTGTCGTTGTTGAAATTGAATTTGCCAAGGAACTGTGGAGTTTCGTCCAAGGTACCACGGTAGAACAGGTAACAGGGTTCGCCGTCGATGGTTGTTCGGACATCATATTCATATTCCCCGGAGCAATGGGCCTGCGCCGGGGTAAGCTCACCAGCGGCTGTCAGGATATTCTGTACCAGCTTGGCCATACCGGTGTTATGTGAGGACGAAGATTCGGCAAAGTCGGCCTTCAGACAGAAGCAGTCAACCGGGGCCGCCGCCTTGTTGGACGTGCCTGCAGGGCGGAAGGAGTATTTGGCCGTTTCCTGTAATGTTCCTCCCACGCCTTGCTCGTCACAGCCCAGATACAGGTCACCGGCCACCTTGGAAGCATTCTTGAAATAAATGCGGTAGTTCTTTATCGGATAGGCAAGGGATGAAGTTCCCTGCAGGCGGATGCAGCCTCCGACACAACGGAAGTTCAATGCCTGGTTGCCCTTCACGACACAAAGCATTTCGGTAACGTCATACTTCGGGTCCTTGTCATTATTGACCGCCGCCTGGAGCACTGTCGGCACGCCGTTGTCCTCACGCCCGGTAACGATGATATATCTCATACCGTCCGGAACACTGTCCACGGTCACATTTCCGTTCTCGTCGATGACATCGTTGCTCTCGTACATGGACATCATCATGTCGGAGCTGTCCTGGTCTATCATATAGGTTTCCAAAACTTGTGAATCACTCAGGTAGGTATCGTATGCACGGAGGAGGTAGACGTCTGTTGTCGCGCCGTCTGAACCCAGTTCTATGTATGCCGGGCTCGCCTGGTATATGCTGTCAGATGTGGCTCTCTGAACTGAACCGGACATGATGCCGTTGATATAAAGATACACCATCTCCGTGTTCTGCTTCTCATAGTCGCTCGACCCCTCAGTGCTCTTAGGGAAGCTCACGAAAGCCACCTCGTAGATTTCTCCGGCCGCCATTTTCATGGAAAGCGTGCTGTTTCCCTTGGTGGTCATTCTCGCTTCCTGTGCTGTAATCACAAATCCGGTACCGGATGCGTCCATACACTTGATGACTTCCGCGTCCTCATCAACGACCTCACTGACTTTGTATTTCACGATGAAGGCAACGGCATTGGTGACATTCTGTTCCGGCTGTTCCAGCGGCCTATGCTGAATGGTGGCCCTCGCCGTGTCTGTCAGACGCAGGGCCTCGCCGGTCCAGCCGTCACCGCCCCATTTGAAGCCTTCGAGCACGGTCTGAATGCCGTTATAACTCCATTCTTCACGGTTGACGTCGCTGTTGCTTCTGCCCTGTGCTGTCAGCTTGAGTGTCATGCCGTCTGTCGGCTCGCTGATGTTCAGGTCGCTCTTGGACGCAATGAGGCGGAAATTATAGGTTGTCACGCCGACCACTATACGGCATTGCTGTTCGCCGTATTCCGATGCCCGCAGCGTCAGGTTCTGTACCGTGAAAGGAACAGAAGCGGATGAGGCCAGTGTGTCACCGACATAGACATCCGCCCTTGTCGGGGTCTCTCGCGGGTTGTAGGCTGCATACTGGAGCGTATAACTGTCGTACTGTTTGGCCTGAATATAGGGCGTTGTCCCTTTTTCTATGACCGTACCGTCTGCATAGTCGAACCTTGCAGACACTACAGGGGTATTGTTCCCGGCTTCACGGATGCCTACGGCAAAAAGGATACTGTTTGACTTGATGATGCTGCCGTCCGTCAGCTCCAGTTCCACCACAAGCTGTACGGTGTGGGTTCCATGTGTCAGGTTGGTTGTCGCAATACTGAAACTGCCGTTGGCCGTGGAACTGGTGATGCTCCGGTCCTCTGTGTCGGTACCGTCAACGTAACAGCGCAGGGTCTTCGTTCCGGCACCGCTCAAGGCGTATGGTATAGACAGAGTCTGGCCGCGTGTGACTGCAGTAGAAATGCTGAAGGAGCTGCTAAGAGTGAGCTGCACCACATTGATGCTCCAGGTCACCTGGGCGACTTGCATCTCCGCGCCTTCGCCGACTTCCACACGTACACGCACCGTGTTGGTACCGACACCCATATATTTCGTGACATCTACCGTATTTGTACTTCCTGCAGATATGTTTCCGGTTAAAGTATTGGAGTTCGCTCCCTGCGTAACGGTAACTGTCACACGTGCCGGGTTTCCCGTACTTTCTCCGGTAGTTGTGTCTGTTTGGTCGTATGTATAGGTCAGTTTCACTTCATCGCCGTACTTCACTGTCTTGTTCGGGGTGATACGTGTCAGCACGACCTTTGTCGTGGCAACGGTTCCGCCGCCACCACCGGTGAACATATCACTGGTACTTATAACCTCCCCGGCTTCATTAAGGAGGCTCAGGGAATAGGCTTTGTCCGCACCTTCGCCGATTTCATTCAACTGGAGGGCGGTTCCGTAGGTAGAAGCCTTCTCGTTTATTTTTGAAGCCACTGCTTTACCGCTCACCGGATTGGTGGAGTTCTCGTTTACAGCCTGATCAACTTCAACCACAGGTATGTCAAGGCTTACCTCGCCCTGTTCATCGGGTGTAAGGTCTGAACTTGTGGTGCCTTTCGTTACGCGTATTTTCTTGATTGCATCTCCACCCCCATAACGGTTCCAGGCTGACGGGGTCAGGAAAGACGAAATGTCCGTGCCTTCAAAACGGTAGTCGATCCACTTTCCGGCTGACACTTCAAAGGTTATCACCATGCCGGGCTTGCTGTCATCATCGATATCTGCATCGGAAAGAGCGGCCACGGCGGTATCTTTTGTGTAATAGCCGGAGCCGAGAGGGTGTAGCTGCGTCACGTTGTAGAAGCCGCTGCCGCTTCCGCCGCCGCTCGCCTTCACAAGGTCGTCCTCCTCGTCGCTCCATACATATAGCGTGTCGCCGCAGATGTACGTCTTGTCCTTCAGCACCGCGCTGCGCGTGTCGTCCATGAACATGTCCGCCCCGGGGATGCCGTCCTTTTGAGCCCAGTTGTTGCAGTAGCCTCCGTCCCATACTCCGGCGAATGCCTTGGCGCTTATCACGTAGACCACTTCCGTCACGCCCGCCGCTGATACGGGGCTGACGGTGCCGCTCTCAACAAAGCGGCTGAATCTCGCTGCTGCGCCTTTCATTGCCGCCTTGGCCGTGCTTTCATACTGTGCGGCCGCCTGCTGAGCCTCCTCTGCGGCCGCCTCTGCCTTCCCTGCAGCCACGGTGGCCGTGGCGGACGCTCCTGCCGCTGCCTCTCCGGCTGCTTTTGCCGCCTGGGCCGCGCCGTCGGCCGCCTCAGCAGCCTCGTTGGCTTTGGCTGCAGCGTCCGTCGCAGGCTTCTGCAGCAGCTCCATCGGCACGTTCACAACCTTTTCGCCCTTCACTCCGGGCAGGGAGTTCACCCCGTTCAGAGAGTCCACGGTCTCCAGTTCCTGCACTCCCTGGCTCTCTGCCTTGATTGCGTTGAGAACTTGCTGTATGTCTTCTTGTGATATTGCCATAATTATACAGTTTTATATTGGTTGAACATTTTTCTTGTCTTCAGGTATTCCATATCATTTTCATGGGCGTAAGCCTCGCGCTCAAAACTGATGGCGTGGTATGCGGCATTTGCATTTCGCAGTCGTACAAGATGCCACACCCATTCAGTCAGGTACAGAATATAGAAACCGATATAAAGAAGCTCTTTCATCTGTGCCGTGTGGATTGCCTCATGGTTGTAGTCGGTTTCCGACATGACGCAGCCCTCACGTACAAAAAGCACTCCGAAAAGGCTTACGCACTTGTAGCCCTTAAATGGAATGAATCGGTTGTATATCACTTTCATTTTCCACCTCCTTCCCGTATTTGGGCACGAAGTCCGTCAATGAAGGCCGGTGTGCAGTAGCGTTCCGCCACACTGGTTATCAGTTTTGTCTCCTCGTCAGTGTAGTCCTCCGCACCCTCGCTCTTGTATATCTTCATCGCCAGGGCGTGCGCGCGGATGCCGTTCACGTTCAAGTAGATGATGTCGGCAAAATCCTCACTTGCGTCACCTGTATGGGTGTTCTTGCCGTTTATGCCTGTCGGCACCGTAAACTGTCTGAAATTCAATTTTACCATGTTTCTATCGTTTTTATGTCTTTATCTTCAATGTGCTGCCGTCCCTGTAAACCTGCCCTGTGTCGCACAAGGAACCGTCCGTGGGCAGGTTTTTCAACAGCAGCAGGCTGGCGTTCAGCATGCTGCCGTCCGCAGCCAGTAAGGCTGCCGCCGTGTCCGTGCCATCCAGTACAGTACCAATGACAACCCCGTTGTATGGGTCTATCTTTACGTATCTGCAACTTGAGGGAGTGTATCCCATTATCGGCTGCCTTACCACTATTTGTGGTGCTATATAATGTTCGGTCTTGCCTGACGGGTATCTTGTGCTGCCTGTATATACAAAGTTGCCTATTGTTATGTATTCGTATGCTTCGGCATCTTCGGCCGCGCTGAAGTCATTTTCACCGACCACCAAGTCCGGCCCTTTTATTGATATGGTCCTGTTGTCAGCGTCCATACGCAGCTCGTATAGGCCATCCTTGCCGGAAAACGTACCGCCGCTTGCTTCTATGCGGCCCCTGAAAACCCCGTTGTTCGTCTCAATGCTCCCGTCCTCAAGTATCTTGAAATTCTCGTTCGCCGTCACAAGCCCTTCCAGTGATATGTTGGCGGCGGATATTTTTATGTCGGACGCTGTCTGTTCCACCATCGACACGATGTTCCCGTCCGCGTCAAAGGCATACAGCGTGTTTGCCATCGCCGTCGTCACCAGTCCTGCCTGGTTTTTCAACACTCCGTTCTCGTCAAAATATTGCGACATCAGTTCGTTATACTTTGCCGTTGTGACGATGCTTGATGTTTCTATGACATTGCCATCCTTGTCAAAGTTGGCAGCTGCTATTTTTACCAGCTTCTCAGACTGTTCGAACAGCGTTTTGTATTTGTATGCCAAGGCTTCTGCACGGTCGGTACTCAACACCAGCATGTACAGGTATATTTCACCCGTGAAGGACAATTTGAAGTCGCCTGTTCCATCCCATAATCCGGAGTGATTGAATATCTGGTATCCGTCCGTCACATCCAGTTCGCCATCGTAGGAAAACTCGTTGAAATTCTCGAATCCGGTTTTATCCAGTCCTTCGAACTTGATGGTCATCCTTCCGGCCTTTGCTACTCGGTAGAAGAAACTCAGATATACGGCTTCCGGTCTTTTCTGGCCATCCCCATTTGTATCGTTGTAGTCGGGAATAAAGCGAAAGTTCTCATGCTTCTGGAGGATATATTTGTTCCGGATAAATACAGTAGTACGTCCGTCATCGGTCTTGACGGTGGCGTAATTGGTCTTATCGGACAAAGGTGCTCCGTTCGCCCAAATCCACTTGCTGCCCAGCAGGAAGAAGGTCGCCTCGTTCTCGGTATCCCATTTGTTCATTCCATTTCCGAATGACGCGTTGTCCAGGTAACTCTTATCTTCCGTGAAGTCTTTTCGCAAACCTTCTACGGCAGCTTCTATTTTTCCTTCAGTTATTTCAAAACGAGTCAGGATGTCCTCTCCTGTGGTCAATACGAACGTGCCCATCAGATACACATTGTCACCGTATAGGCCGTTCCCGTGCGGCTGGTTGTCTGCCGGAAATCGACTGTCACTGATACCGTCCAGATTTCCCAGCCTAACCCTCAGACAGTCGTTGAAGTTCTTGGCACACACGCCGTCCAGTACGTCCACACGCGGCTGTCCGTCCTCGGTAGCAGCAATGGAGATGAGATTCTGACGAAGCCGGTTCTGCGTGTTGCCCATCAATACACACTCATCGCCTTCCTTGGGTTCTACACCATCAAACTCACTTACAGGTACGGTAATTTCCTCACCGTCCGAGGCGGACACTTCGACCCAGTAACCGCGTAAGGACGTGCCGGTGAACTCCGCGCAACGTATCAGGTCGTGAGCCACGAACTCATTGTCCTGCTCGAATGTGATTTTATAGTTGTCTCCGTCCCTCGCTACAGCCTTTATTTTACCGCTGGCTGCACTGACGACAAACTGGCCGCCAATGCTGCGTACCTTCTGAATGAGCAGCTCCAGGGCAACCAGTGTCTGCCGGATAGTTACCTTGTCAATTGTCAGGTTGCTCAGTCCGGTCAGTGCATCCATCCATAACTTCCATCCTTCACCGGTCATGCCGTCGACAAACTTGACGGAACGCAACAGCTCTCGGACGACAGCAGTCAGCCATTCAGCGTTTCCGTCACCATCAACAGTCGCGCCGCTTTCCCCTGTGTTATAGTGCCCGAAGTCTGCACCTTTCAGAAAGTGAATCTTTTCCTGTGCGCTATCTTCTCTTTGTTTGCTTATGAATTCTTTTATTGACCGTAACGCTGAGAAGGCATTGCTATCACTGGCAGCAGTACTGTCATTCACCTTGATAAGATATACTCCGCCGGCGCCTCCAGTGTATGTCTGTCCCTTATAGGTGAGGGAGTCAACCTTGTCTTCAATTTCACCTATGCGGGAATAAGGCATACTCTCACCAATAGTATAGACCGGACTGTCCCAAGGAATGTCCAAGTTCATTTCCCAGCCCAAGACACGTGAGATGCGACCATTCTCAAAGAATGTGTCATCCACAAGGTTCACACGCTGACCGAACTCGAACGTGCGAGAAACCAAATCCTTTTTTACCCATGAACTCCTGAGAGTAGTTAGATAGGTACCATCATCCTTTTTTACCTTATCGGCATACTTCTGCGCCTTTTCCTTAAGTTCCTGCTCGGCAATTTGGATATATTGGTATGACACTAACTGAATATTGAACCCTGACAAAACATATTCATCACCATTTTCTGGTCGAATAGTTTCATCTGGTAGTGGTCGTCCATAATCTTCATTGGGGACAATCTCCCAAAGTTGATCTCCCCGACTTTCATCTTTCGGCTTGGGATTGAAGATTACGCCAAACTCCATACCATTCAGCTTCCCTGACTGAAACTGAATTTTCAATTCTTCACCTTCAAGAATATACTCTTCTTTGAACTCTAACCCAGCATCCTTGTAGCGGTAGTAAGTGACAGTCTCTTTCGTGCCGTCCTCATTCTCCACTTCTTCGGTTCGTGTGTGTACGTCTGATAAAGTGCCAACACGTCGGGGATAGACATCATCAAATACCACCACGTCCTCAATGGCTTCTTCCTGCGACATACCTTCGTATGCATCAATATAGGGAGTGTCAGCCGGAAGCATCAGTCGTTTTTGGACAACACCGTTCACCACGGCCTGTTCATCGGTTGGCCGGTAGTTCGTGGGGATGTTCTTTGTTGAACCAAATGCATAGATACGGGTGGCATAAGTGCCCTGACTTTCACTGCGGGTGATAGACGACGCTTCGACACCACGCTCGATTTTAACGGCATCTCCGAATTCACATCGCCCGAAGTGAATCACGTTGTCCGTTATCCAGCAATCACAGTTCCACTTATCCTCACCAGCCATAGAAAACAAGGCATCCAACAGGTTCATGTTATCGTAGGCCATCGCCAGGGCCTTGTTCTCTACGGTATCGTCTATGCTGAATGTGAAATCCTCACCGCGATAGGTGTATCCCAGTGCCTTCAGATTACGGAGGAATACACCGAGCTGCACATCAAGGGCTGCAGTAAGTGACCACGATGCCTCGCTGGCTGCATGTTCAGGAGTGTATTTGAAGACTTTGTTCTTCCACTTCCAGTAATAGGCGTTCATCTGAAGTTCGTAGTCATATCCTCCGGTGGAAGTATTGTACGTCGGCTTCTGTATGTCGGTTATCTCATAGATTTTCGCCAACTTCCCGCCCATTGATTCGTCAAGCACTCCGGACATATCCACGTAGTCACCAAGTTTGAATGGAATAGGTTTAGCCGCAGAGAAAGGGAGAATGATATAATCCTCCTTCATCAGTGTAAATTTTCCCTTAGCCCCATTATTGATTGATGTGGAAAATTTTACTTGGCCGGATATGTCTTTGATTTCAATCATATCTCCAAAGTTCATAAATAGAAAATGGAAGTTCTAAAAATTAGAGCTTCCATTTGAAACAATAAGGGAAATGTTTGTTATTCGCTTCTGTCTGTCGGGTTTGGCTCACAGAATTTGCTCGAAACCTTGCCAAAGCAACGATCTAAATTCATTCCGTAAGACAAGCTTTTCCCTAAGTAAACCAGCCTGTAAACTTCATTTCCAAGAGTAGGAACTTTGATTATTACTGCTCCTTTTTCCATTTCAGACTGAAAGGCTTTCTTCTTTGCCCGATAGTCACTTTCCGAAGAGCCTTCAATAGTGAACTGCAGGGCTATTTCTCGTGATGCAATACGTGCGTTGTCTGTTATCATCCTTTTGCCGTGTTCCATACGACTTTCATTTTCAATGTAGTCTTTCATCTCATTGAAGCCATCAATGGCATCGAGGAAACCCTCGCCCATACGCACTCCCCAGGTAATAAATGCATCTTTTCCGTTAATTATTAAATCTCCTGTCATAATCTTGATGTATTTCGTTTCACTTCAGCGATGTCTGCCTGCATCTGCTTGATTGGTTTGACAATTTCGCCCGTATTCTCTCTGATTTGCTGCAATTCCAAATAAGAGTTAGCCAAAATAGTACGAGTCTCGTCTGCTATGTTATACATTCCGGACGGTTGAGCAGTTAAGGCGCTTATGGAGCCTATAAGCTGTGTGATGGCCACCGTCTGCTGCTGCTCTGCTGTCTCAATACGCAAATTCGATTCATATAAGGCCGTGAACCTGCCGTTTAATTCATCGGCTGTATCTTGAGACATTGTTTCAAATCCTTTTGAAGATGCAGACTGTTGTTCTTCACTTCCTCCTGTGTATCCGGTTATGTCTGCTATGCTGTCACGCAATGATAATGCCTCATCTACCATATTTTCCCATCTCTCCTTCAGTTCATTCATTTGGATATCTGTAAGGTTTCCTTTTTGACCATTCATCATTTGCGCCCAGTCATCATACCATTTTTTAAGGTCTTCATCAAATATATCTCCAAGTTGATAGTTCAACAAAGATTTCATCATGTATTCGCCAAAATCGTCAGCAAAGTCCTGGGCATCAGCGTTCATGTCGAGCAGTGTGTTCATAAAACTGTCTCTCAAACTGTCAAATGACACTTGCGTTAAATTTTCATTTATTTGCTCAGTCAAATTTTCAATTTGCCCAGCAAGATCTGCATATTTTTCCCAATATTCAGACTTGTCATATTTGCCAATATCAGTTATTTCATCCCATATCTCACGATTATAGTCTCGTATATATGCCATCTGTTCTGGCGTCAATTTGAAAATGTCCTCATATGAATTAACAGAATTGATATTATAGCTTGCGTCAGGATTTGTTTTTAACCATTCTATAAGACTTTTATTTATACTACCGTATATACGAGAACTTGTGGCTGCATTACCATCTATCGCCTCACCCCAATAATAGGCGTTGGAGTGATGGGCTCCAGTGTAAGACATTTGTGCTTTCAGTATTTCAAGAGTCTGACGGTTCAGTTGTTCTTGTGCATCTTTTGCCTGTTCGTAATTTTTTATGGCCTCACCTCCTGCACTTTCGTCTATTTTGCCTTTTAGACGGTCTATACTATCACGGAGCCTATCATTACTATCAGTCAATTTCTCTGTAAGTTCTGTAACATATTCTGCGTTGCCTTTACCTATTCCAAAACCAAAGATATTGTTAAATCCGCTGAGTACTCCCTTAACGGCTCCTATACCATTAGATAATGCCCCAACGAAATTACCGCTCATTGCATCTTTTATGAAGTTTGACGCAGATTGTGAGGCATTCGCCAAGTCATTAATACCTTTACCAAAATCGCCGCTCATATCAATACCCAATTGACTGAACAAATCGGGAAGTGATTGTATATTTGACCCAATAAGCGACATAATGTCGCTAACAGCCTGCAGTTTATTGCCGAAATTGGTAAGGAAATTGTTGAGCTTTGTTCTTGCTCCATACTCGTTATTTTGTGCCCCTACTAATTTTTGGGTTGTATTTGTCAGTTTACGCTCACTAACGGCAATATTGTCAAACGATTTTTGTACGTTTTTATAAATATCACTATCTTCACCGAACAATCCACCGATACGAGATAGTATGCTGTCAAAATTGGAAGAAATGATATCCTGTGCCCCGACACTTATTCCCGACGGCTGCAAATATCCGGCGACGCTTTCTCTTTGCTGATTTAGGCTATTCTGCATTTCCATCATTTCGCGCATCAACGAATTTACAGTACGTTCAGCCTCAGCCACTTCCATCTCAATTTCCTTGCGTCTCTGTGTCATGGGCAGTATTAGCCCAAGGGTATTCTTAACTTCATCATTCTTTTCAACGATTGCTGTATTTATCTTGTCTATCTGTTCTACGGCGGTTTTATATTCTTCAAGTCCGAGATCACCGTCTGAAAGCATGTTCCTTAGTTGCTGACGTATTCTTTCGAGTTGACTGATTGTCATGTCACCGAGATTACCAAACACATCCTCCCAGTTCATTTTTTCTTTCATTTGTTCAAAATCTAGCTTTGACAATGCATCATCCATTGATGCTTGCAACGAAAGGCGTTCACCTTCGCTTTGAGCCTTGTTGATCTTGTCTGAATATTCCTGAGATATTGCTAGACGTTTCTGTTGATATGTGCCATAGTTCTTGAGGTACTCGTTTAGTGCATCTCTTTGAGCATTAATTTCATTCTGGATTTGACTCTTTTCTGTATATTCTTTTAGCAAGTCATAAGATGAACTATCTACCATGACATTGGAAGAGTCGAAACTACGCCTTTTATACTTGGGATTTTGTTTAGCTTTCAGTTCTTCTCTTGCATCGAAGATTTCTTTCTGTCTCTGAATTTCTTTTTGGATATATTCTTCTTTAGCCCGGTCTATTGCTTCCAACTCCTTTTTGTTATCATATTCACGCTGGGCAATGATCTTATCACTGCCGTCAGCCATAGCATTTATCCGGGCCTGTTCGACCTGACTTTCCAATTCTTCCGCTTCTTTAGCACGTTCTATGGCCTGTTTGCGTTGCAAGTTAAGTAGATTTTCGCTTAGGCTTATTTCTGAAATAGTCTTCTTTTTATCATTTGTTGAAGAAGATTGTGGATCATACGACTTAATGCCTAAGCTATTATATACAGTCTGTTCCGCATCTGTCTGCTGCCTTATACCTTCTGTTGCTCTACTGACCACACTATCTAGTTGACGTTTGGCTTCTTCATTATTTCTTTTTAGACGATTTGCCGCCTCACGGCTGCGTTGTGCGTTAATCCTCGCGGCCCCGGCAGCCGTAAGCGTAAAACTTACTACTGTCTGCGACGATATTGTCGTATAGTCGACCCCCTTCTTAAGGTTCCTCAGCTCTTCTGGGACTATACCTGTCGAAGTCCAGTTTTGGCCGGCATGTATGGTTTTGTAATAACCTCCTCCCGACACGGTGGAATTGTTGTATTCCGTCTGTTTGATATACCTTTGAGTCGCGTCCGTTATCTCCTGCTCGTAGGCGGCGGCCTTTGCCCTTGCCACAAGTGCGTTGACGACAGCATCAGTGTTTTTTACAAATAGGTTTTCTGCGTCTGTGACGCCGTTTACCGAGAATCCGAGTTCGTGGAATGCGTCCTGGTTGTCAGTGATGAACTTCTTTTTCGCGTTCATATTGTCGCCCAGGGCATTGTATTCACGGACCAGCCGTTGGTACGCGGCTATGTTCTCACCGGCAGTAGTGGCGACGCTGTTGCGCCAGTCCTCATTCAGTTTACTGATGTATGCGTTGAATTCCTCCTGCGCCTTACGTACATCTTTCAACGCATCCTTTGATTTGAACATCTCAGCAACCCAATTACTTATGTCTTTCCCGTAAACTGTAAGGAGGGTTATTCCAATCATCATTGCTGACTGCCACGAAAAGAATGATGTAACAAGTTGCTTCCATATCGGAATAGTGCTTTGCCCTGATGTTTTTAACTCTTCATTAGCAGTTTTAGCACGTTTGATTTCATCTGTCAGAATAGGCAGATTATTTGAGATAGCCAGAAAGAATGTATTCAATCCCATCGCAGCTGATGGCAATTCTCTAACTATCTGCTGGACGGACATATTTAAACCGTTATATCCTTTAGCGTAATTCCCTACATTCCTTTGATGATTCCCTATTGTGGCGTCTAACTCCTTAATCTTTGCATCTGCCTGCTGAATGGATGCTAGCAGCTCCTTTCCAAATGGCGAATTACGTTCTTCTTCGGTCAATTCACGATAAGCAATTCGCATACGTGATAACGACTGCGAAAGTCCGTTCATTGAAGTTGTTGCGGCATTATCCAACCTAACGTTATTCATTAACGTCTGCCGTACTTCCGACAAGGCCGCTTTATGTGTGAGTAACGAGTTGTTTAGTTGCTCCAACCTTTTTTGCTGTGTGCTTGTAAGCGTCGAATTACCTATTTGTAATTTTGTAAGTCTCTTTATTTCCTCATTAATCAAACGGATAGCGTTCTGTTCATCTATCATCCGCTTAATGTTTTGGGACCGTGTTCCCATTACGGAATCTATTTCTTCAGCCAATTCATTATAAGCCTTGGCCTGTGCCCGTACACTTGTTGTTCCCATATTATTTAATGAGACATCAGCATTCCCATTACTAGGTTGTGTATTCATGCCAGCCGCCTTTGACAGTTGTTCCTGAGCCTTGATAATCTTTTCCGAGGCATCATTGATACGCTTGGTTGAAATTATGATTTTTCCTTCCGCTTCACTAACTTTCTTAACCAAAGTGTCATATTGTTTCATTAACGACTGAAGTTGGGCTTCCATTCCCTTTGCAATATCAACATTCACATTGACATCTATTCCCTTCAATGATTTTTTTACATTCTCGATTTCTGCTTTTAGTTGCCTTAACTTCTGAATGTCGGTACTTACGTCTGAAAATATACCTGCCATATCATTTTATATTTAGTTTCTTATTAATCTTCCGTTCCGCAAATAATACCCCATTGGTTAGTAGTACTTCAAATCCTTTGCTTTCCACATAGCTTGCATATTCCATTCCGTTTGCCAAATAAAGTCCGTCTTTGGGCTTTTCGGAATAAATAAGCATATTCTCCGTTTTCCTTACCGCATCGGGATGGGAGCCGTCTGTTTCCACCCACATATCTACTATCCGACCATTGCGGACAACGCACCCACCATTTGCATTGGCGAGATTTCCTGTCCTGTTTTGAAATGTCTTTTGATTCTTTGCATTTCGTGTTGCATCGCGTCCAACCTCTGAAAGAACCGAGAAGTACGCATCGTCAATCTGTTCCTGTAGTTCGTCCAATCCTGAAATATCACCCTTAAATCGCATATATAAAAATCTGAATATTAATTGCCCGAAGTTACTACTCAGGCAATTAATATCCAGTTTTTAAGATGATTAATACCAAACAATAAGCCTATTGTTTGGTATTTGTGCCTTTCGGCCTTTTAATAAAAAAAGGCGCACCATTATGATGCGCCAAAATGTCAATTAATGTTTTGATTTATATTAAAGCCTCACGGCTGGAATATCAGAATTTCACAAGTGCCATCCTCTTTAGAATCTCATCGTAACGTGACTGTATTAGGGTTTTCTTTTTCTCAGAAACCGTAACAATCTTTCCCTTGTATTTTCGCATGACAGACTCATTTATTCCTATCTCCTTAGCAAACTTGCTGGCATTGATGAACGGAAATGCCTCAAAAAATCCGCTTAAGTCATACACATACTCAACAGAATATCCAGACTTATACCAACTTGGAAATTCACCATGTCTTTCTTTGTAATATTCCGCCTGCTCCTCTAAAACAGAAACAAAGTCATCTTTTGCTTCCTGCTCGGTAAGACCGAAACTATAGGCTCCGCTTACATCTTCAGAATAGATGGAAATTCCTCCGTCATTCGCTTTTTCGATAATTGCTTTAATCTTTTTCATAATCGTGCTCTTATATTTGTCAATTAATGCACCCACCGAAGTGGGTGCCGTCCTTTCACTTCTTCAACCCTGCTTTCTTCATCATGCTGTCAAGAGTACCTTTAGGTATCTCTTTGGACGGATGTCTGCCCACAGGGATAAAGTAGTCAAAGTCGGGATGAACATACTTGTGATGTTTTTTCCCTTTCTCGATTGTCCAGCCTGCTGACTCAATCAATTTGTAAAACTCTGAAAACTTCATAAAATCAAAGAACTATTAATTGACAATGCAAAGGTAACATTTTTGTTACTTCTCTGCAAATAACACAGACTTAAAAAGTAACATTTTTGTTACTTTTAACATCTTATCTAATATTGCCATATCTATTTTATGTTTCTTCTTCTGCGTGAGGCCATATCCTTACCGCTTACCTTATTAACTTTTATTCCAGTAACAGTATGGAGCTTGTCACGCTGCATTAATACTAAATTCCTGTACGGTATTTCATATACCACTTCCCGATATGACAGATGCAGATTTTCAATGAACGATGCAATCTGTCCCAAGAGCGTATCATTTCCTACAACCTCGGTTTCGCTGCCAGCAGGCTTACGTTCTTCGCCAAGCTGACAGCTTTGAGAAAAACCTTTGAGTCAATCATAGAGAGTGCCTCATCCAAAGCGTTCACATTCTCTTCATATGTTCCTTGTGCCAGTTCTTCACTTAAACTTTCGTCACCAGCTATCAGCCAGGAAAGAGCCTTGCTGTAAGCCTCAGACTCTCCAAGAGACAATAAAACATCCCTTAAATTATCAGCTTCTTTTACATCTGATAAATAAGAAATTGCACCTGCCAATCTATGGATTGTCGGCGGATAAACCGTATACGCTTTCCCGCTAACAAATATGGTTCTAAAATCACTGCCTATAACAGACTTGGATATAATTTTCGCCCCTTCATTCATAACCAATAAATTAAAAAGGCGGTGAGTAAGCCACCCACCGCCATCCTAAAACATCCTTCTACCTTTAAGCTCCCTGCTTTACTTCTTCCGCATCGAACCAGTATTCTGGAGCAATATTAGAGTCTTTCGGTTCCAACTCTACGGCACTTACAGGAATACCGATGGCCTTATCCGTTGTCGCTTCACGAGCACCGATGTCAGTGCGTGGAACAACGCAATACTGGTCATCATCAGTCTGAGCCACGATGCATTTTTCAATGTTCACCTTACCTCTTGCACGTTTCCATCCCTTGTCGGAATTGATGACATCACCTCCCATAAGGTCTTTCTTGGTCGGATAATCGTACTCACCAATGGTAAAGTTGACAATTACGTCACCCATCTCCTTGTCGCTGCGATAGGTCTGGCCGGTAAGCTGGTTCTTGTAATTTGTACGGCTTGCTTCAGCTTCTTCAAGCGTCCAAGTATCCTGATGGATATTCTTTACCTCTTTCAAGGTTTGACCCTGCAAAAGAGTGTACAAAGCTTGGCCGGTCAAATCGGCTGTAATAGCACTTGTTTCGCCATACCAAAGTTTCTTGATATTTGCGGCTGTAATTTTCTTTGCTTCTGCCATATTATTTCACATTTAAAACTTCAAACAAAATTCTTACATTCACATAGTGACACTTTAAGGATGTGTCCTCCTCTGTCCCGATTGATTCGATGGAATAATGATAGGTTGTACCGTCATAGCGTCCGGTCTCTCCGTCAAACAATTCTTGCGCCTGTTTCTCCAGTTCGTTCAGCCGGATGGTGTTGGCTTCACCTTCTTTTAAGTCAGGAACGCAAAGATTCACCTCAACGAAGGATTTCTTCCAGTACGTTCCCGGCTGCTGTTTTTTAGAGTGAATGACAATCCTTTCGGACTTCATCGCACCCGTCAGCTTCTTGCCGTGAGGAACAATGTCAATACCGAAGGTCTTGCAGTCACGGTAGAGAATGTTCGCTATGTCGGTAGTTGTTATCATTCCAATGTTTTGATACGTTGATTAAGAATGTTGAGATATTCACCCATGTAATCACGTTGCTTAATAAGCAGTTCTCGTTGATTTTCATCTTTCATAACATCCATGAATTTTGGAGAATCTGTAAACAAACATAGTTTTTCCAACTTTTCAGCCAATTCCTTGCGCTCAATCATTAATCGGTCAAGAAAAGTTTCGGCAACCTTGTATGCCTTTTCAAAGACATCTTTAGGAGACCAGCTTTCGTAACCGTCCTCATACACAACTTTGTAACCATCTTCACGGTTCATAGAGCGAGGTACTTCTCCATCTTTGGGGTAAACCTTGCCACCAATACGCCACGCAGGGGTGGCACTTACTTGTTTTGTACCAATGTATTTCTTCATTTGATTTCCTCCTTCAATCGTTTCTCAGCATATAGGGCTGCACCAGTCAGGACCTCGTATCCTTTGGATTCTACGAACGAAGCGTATTCGGCTTCATTCCTCAACTCCAGCCCGTCGTCCTGAACTGAATACTTGTTTGACTTGCGGAGCGTTCCGGTCCGGTTCCGATAACTGCCATTCTTTACAGCATAATCGACAGCTTCCTTTCCGACCTTATCCTCAACGGCTTTCACTTCGGCATAACCTTGGTCGAAAAAGCTATCAACGTCCGAGAAATCAAACTTTACAGCCATATTTCTGAGTAACCAAAATAATTCGTATTCTTTACCATGTAAACCTTGCCAGTTCCCCGGATATTCTCACCGTCCATACATCTGATTTCATCACCAGCCTTCAGAGAGATTTTCTTCTCACAAACTACGTGATAGTTCGGTCGGTACACCTCGCCGTTCTCCGAAGTAAACTCCTTGGTGGAGTTATCATCACACCGGCACTTGCATACGTCCTGCCAACTTTCTCCACCGGTACCGGGAATAGGCCGGCCGAACTCGTCTGTTTCCATCGGAGTGATGACTTTAACCTGTAATGTATGCGGAGCGAATATCATAGGAATCTGACTTTAGGTTTATCTGACAGCGTGTCTTCAAGTCCATATTTCTTACACAAGAATGAATAGTATTCCTTCAAGCCCTGAGTATTCCAGGACATAGAGAAACCGTTCTCGCTGATGGAAGTGGCTCTAAGTAATAGAGAGGGGATGAACTTCGCCATAGCCACCGACACGAGACCGATGTTTGACAGGTCCATCTCATCCTCTCCGCTTATTCCTGAAGACAGACTTATCTCCAAAAGGTCAGCCTCCGACAAGTTGATGCCGAACGTCTGAAACTTCTGTGATATGTAGTCTTTTACCGTCATGCGTTCATTGTTGTCAAGTCGATGTTCACAATCTGGTTCGGGTTCGCAATCTGCGGAATCCACTCCGCGGTGTATTCCAGATAACGGCCGTTGCCATCCTTGTAACCGGAAATAAGCATATCACCATCAGCCTGAGTATAGTTGCGGCCCGGTACACCGTCAACAGCTTCGTAAGGAGTGTGGAAACGCATGTAACCGACCTTATCCTGTGGAAGCAGTGTAATATGGTCATCAGCGTAAATCTGCACGTTCTTGCCGGACTGATCAAGAACATAATCTTCCTTGATTTCAATAGCCGGCAGACCAATACCAGTAAAGACGGTGGAAGCCAGTTGAGAGGTAATCAATCCGGTTGACATATACATCTCGTTGCCTGTAAGCTGCATCTTGAACTTATCACCGAACTCACTCGAACCGATAATATTTTTCACGAATGTTCCTCGTGACATAATCATCTTCGGGAAGTTTCCGTAAGTGGCCTTCAATTCATTAATCTGCTGCTGCAAATAGGTAATGAAGTTGGCCTTATCTCCTGTTCCGGGAGTGATGAACTTGAACGGAAGCTCTATATCCAACAAATCAATACCTCCGGCATTGTCGTCCTTATTCTTAACTTGAGCCTTACCTGTCATCAGCAATGAGCCTACAACGATGTCCATGCGCTTATGTGCGGCAAGGAGTACCTGACGATAGTCATCATAGATGAAGTTCACGATATCCTGCATAGCTGCAACCTGGTCAGCTGTCTTTGCGGCATTGAACTTGTCAACCAAGTCCTGCAGTTCTGACAAGCGGTCAATGGAAATCTGGTAACGGTCACCCAGATAGGCAATCTCACCATATCCGGACCCGATGTTCCTACGCTCACGGATTGGTTTTTCTCCATAGCGTGAGTTTATAGAACCGGCCATCACGCCAGTAACCTGACCGATATAGTCTTTGAACACACGAGTTGTCGTTCTACGGAAGTCCAAGTACTGCTGCCAGTATATTGTATCCTTACGGGTCTGAAGGACACGCTGGATAACGGCACTTACGATATTAGGATCGTTAAACAGTGTATAAATAGTTAGCATCATATCTTAGTCCTCCTTCTTTATTCGTTAAACTGGAAAAATTTCATGTTCTCCTTGTCCTTCGCGTGGAAAGGCATAGCCAACTTAGTGGGTTCAATCCCAAATGCACGCATAAGCAATGCTACCAATACCGGACCTTCATCAATTTGCTTTCTCTCATACAAAGCAGAGTTAGCAACGACCTTTGGAGTAGTTCCACCGACTGCCGTAGCTTCAAAAAGAACGGTTCCGGCATTGAGCGTGGCACCGAAATCGGCGGCTAAGGTCAGCTTGTCGAAAGCCTTATCAGACTTGTCTATCGCATTCACAGTCGCCCCGTGTGAACCGTCACCAAGGTGCATTCCAACATAGGCCAGTGAGTTCTTCTTAATTTTCAACGTGGTATTGGAACCGGTTGAAAACTTTTCATAAACTTCTACACGGATAGCCACCTGGGCGGTTTTCTTCACCAGGTCGGCGGCAATAGGTGTAAAGGATGGTAGGAACGAGCCAACAACAAGGTTGGTCGTGTCCAGCTTATAAGGGCCTCTGCGTCTTACACCTGTAGAAACGTCATAACGTTCCTCGATTGACGGTTCTGGCTCAATATTATACTTAAATCCTGCTGCCATAAATTACTTATTTTGTTGTTCGACAATAGATTTTGTGTCCGCCTCAATCATTTTGGCGAACTCGCTTGCTTCCTTATCCTGCTTTTGTTCTGCAGTTTCAGGAGCTTTGGAAAACTGAAAACCATTGTTAGACATATCCTGTTTCATGTCCTTGAAATAAGTATCCAAGTCCGTGTTCTCGGGAATGTTGCGGTCCTTCAGCATAAATTCGGGAATACCGTACTTCTTAGCCACTGCTGAAATCTGAGAATTGCGCTGCGCCTGCGCTTTTTCCGATTCATAAGCAGACAGTTTTTCTGAAAGACTCTTGTTGGAATCAATTAGAGCCTGGGCCCATGCAGGAACTTCGTCTTTTTTATCATCCTTCTTTTCGTCTTTCTTTTCTTCCGGATCCTCGATTGGTTTTCCGTCTTTCAGTCCATGCTTCTTCTCGTAGTTTGTAACTGCGGAGGTTTGCGCTTGTCCTGCACGGAAATCACCATAATTATGCATCACGTCCTGAAATGAAATACCCTCAACAATAGAGGTTACCTTCGTTTCGTCCGTTACACCCTCAGCCTTTTTCGTAGCTATACGGGTAAGTGTAGCAGTGTCCACCCCAGCGAATTTCTGTTGTAGTCCTGCCAAAATTTGTTCAAAGATTGTCATACCGTATGAGTTTGATTAATAATTTCATACGGTAAATTTACTTATAGAAAAAAGGAAGGGGAAATTTTAAGGCTAACGATACGAAACAATTAAGGGAATGTTCGTTTTTAGGCAAAAAGAAAGCGTGACTACCTAATAATCACGCTGAAATCTTATATTTCTAATTTGTACTATAGATTTACT
>OGYL01000842.1_pt1 | contig 24503 bp, 17 predicted proteins | sample 1576541 | NCBI WGS metagenome assembly OGYL01 (sample SAMEA3541551, study PRJEB24748) | human gut metagenome | biome: human gut; feature: human-associated habitat; material: faeces | place: China | collected 2012 | reverse complement strand
TTATGACGAGATTTACACACGCGGACTGAAGGTTATGGACCTTACCGCAACAACAATGTGCAAGGAAAACAATCTGCCTATCTATGTCTTCAACATGGATGTTGTAGGTAACCTGAAGAAGGTTATGAACGGTGAGGAGATAGGTACTCTGGTTCACAACTGATAATTTATACGCGCGTCATAATTTTGCGCTGCCGTCTTTGTCATACATCATGTGGCAAAAGACAGTTGTCAGCGTTATATTCTTAATGGCGCATAAACGTAAAAAAAATAAAGAAGCCGTTGCTCTTTACGCATAAATATCTATGCTTCAGGCAACGGCTTCTTTATTTTTTTGTGTATTAATATATCTTATTTTGTTTATTAAGATACTTTGTTCTATTTATCGCGATGCTTTATTTCGTGCATTATAAAGCTTAAAGGTCGAGGCTTATTCCCTCGTTGTCAATCTTTTTATATTCTTTTCCGTTTACTGTTACGTTGGCAGAGTTGCGGGCGTTGAAGTTCTTTCCCTTAGACTCAACGTTGATGTCGTTCAGTTTCACGCCGTCGGTGTTGTTGATTACAATGCCCTCCTTGGTGTTGTTAATCTCCAGGTCGGTCAGCGTGATGTTTTTAACAGGCATCTCCGGCAGTCCGTTGAAGTAAGCAGCACGGCGTGCTCCGCGGCATGTTATGTGTTTGATGTTGATGTCGCGGAAACAAGGTGTCGTTTCGTCAACCTTTACCTTCTGTACGTTCTGCTGTTTTGCTTCGTCGCCGTCGGCAAGAGCTTCCACAGCCGACTTGCCTCCATAGTAAAGGTCGAAGGTTATGGCATCGGTCTGAATGTCGAACATCGAGATGTTGTTGATGTAGATGTTCTCAACCACGCCGCCGCGTCCGCGTGTACTCTTGAAGCGTAGGCCCACATCGGTGCCGAGGAACTGGCAGTCAGAAACATATATGTTCTTCACGCCGCCGCTCATCTCGCTGCCTACAACAAAGCCGCCATGACCCTTGAACACGGTGCAGCCGTTAATCAGAACATTCTCGCACGGTATGCCGCGCTTGCGTCCGTCAGCATCCTTGCCGCTCTTGATGCAGATGCCGTCGTCGCCAACGTCGAATGTAGAGTTTACAACAAGGGCGTTTTTGCATGATTCAAGGTCGAGTCCGTCGCCGTTCTGTGCGAAAGCCGGGTTTCTTACCTGTACATCTTCAATCAGCACGTTCTCGCACATCAGCGGATGAATGTTCCATGAAGGAGAGTTCTGGAATATTACACCGTTGAGCCAAACGTTCTTGCAGTTTACGAGATTTATCATCACCGGGCGCAAGAAGTGTCTTATGCTGTGCCACTCTTCATCGCTCAGGTTGCCCTTCGGCACATTCATGTTGCTCATCGAGTCGCCCTTGAGCGCACCTTCAGACGGGAACCAATATTTTTTGTTTTTGAACGCACCGCCACGCGAAGTAAACTCTTTCCATTGCTTGTCGGTAACCTTATCGCGTTTCACCGGGCGCCAGTATTCACCGTTGCCGTCAATCACTCCGGCTCCTGTTATAGCCACATTTACAAGGTTGTGTCCTGATATTGGCGACTGGCAGCGGCGTGTGTCAAGTCCTTCGAACGACGCGCCGATAAGCGGATAGAGGTCGATGTCGGGCGAGAACAATATTACGGCTCCCTTGTTAAGATGCAGGTTGATGTTGCTCTTCAGTGTTATTGGTCCTGTGAACCATACGCCCTGGGGTACGACAAGTTTGCCGCCGCCCTGTTTCTCAAGAGCCTCAATGGCCTTGGCAAACGCTTCAGTACACAGCGAAGAGCCGTCGCCCTTTGCTCCGAAGTCCTTCAGATTAACCTCATTGTCGGGAAACACGGGTGCCGTAACCTGTTGCATCTTGAACGGAAGATTGTCGTACAGACTGCTGTATTTGTCTGTTCCGGCGGCGCTTGCGCTGAGCGTAAGCAGGCATGCACACACCATTAAGAAAATTTTTCTCATGTATATGTAAAATGTTAAGTTAGTAGATCGTTGTAGTTGTATTGCCCTCAGCGGGCTGTTGCTTTTCGTAGCTTGCTTAAAGCCTATTTCTCCTCCTCATAGTCGACATATTCGCCCTCGCTCTTCGAGAATATCTTGCGGTTCATCTCGTCGGGTGTACGCCGGTCTATTATTATTTCTTCTTCAGTGCTTGTACGGCTATATTGCTGTCTTTCTGTGGTCTTGTCATTGTCTTTGTTCTTGAAACTGTTAAACTGTTTCTTCACGCTGTGCACTGTGCGGTATATTTTATATGCCACAATGCCTACGACAATGAAAACTGCAAGCAGGATGAGAAATATGAAGTTTAATAAAGCTGCAATCATTTTTTGTTCTTTATATTAAGATAAACCGACAGTATCACATACCACGCGATAATGATGGCAAAGGCCGAAATGTTGAAGATGATGAGCAGCGGCACGCACGTTATGAGGAAAATGTATTTAACCTCGTTGCCTTTCCATCCCCACTGCTTGAACTTCAGCGCGAACATAGGTATTTCGCTGACCAGCACATAGCTGCAAAGGAATATAAGCAACAGCACCGCAGGAACCATCCACGGCGACGACTCGAGCACATCTGCCCATCCTACGATGAGCGAGCCCCAGAAAAGGGCATTGGCAGGTGTGGGCATGCCTATGAACGATGTAGTCTGCCGTTCGTCAAGATTAAACTTGGCTAGGCGCAGCGCCGAGAACGCAGCCATGATGAAAGCGACGAAAGGTAGCACCGTGCGCAGCGGCTCGAGAAACGACGGATAGTCCATCACGCCGAGCTGATAAAATGCCATTGTAGCCGGCGCCATGCCGAATGTGATGTCGTCGGCAAGCGAGTCAAGCTCCTTTCCGATGGGCGACGACACTTTTAGCAGTCGTGCGCTCATGCCGTCGAAGAAGTCGAACACGGCTCCGATTATAATAAACGTCAATGCCATATGAGGCTGTCCGCCAAAGGCGAAAGCCGTAGCTATGCAGCCCGAAATAAGGTTGCAGCATGTGATAGCGTTCGGAATATTTCTAACTATGATGTTTGCCATAACGTAATAATGTTATCGGCCGTGTCTTTTCCTTCCGAGAAAGAGCGGCTGTATGTTTATTTAAGCCGTGCAATAACTGTGCGGTTGCCTGTTGTAGCCTGTCCCATCTTTACGCATACTTCAGTTCCGAGTGGCAGATACACGTCAACGCGCGAGCCGAATTTGATAAATCCCAGATGCTCGTCGATGTAGCAGTCTTCTTCAGGCTTGGCGTAGGTTACTATTCGTCTTGCCACAGCGCCTGCTATCTGACGGCACAGCACGTCTGTGCCTTCGGGAGTTTCGAGCATCACGTCGGCATGCTCATTCTCCTCGCTGGCCTTTGGCAGCCATGCCTTGTGGTAGTTGCCGTTCTGATGATGAACGAATTTCACTTTGCCGTCAACCGGGAACCAGTTGGCGTGAACGTTGAACAAGCTCATGAAGATGCTTATCATAAGACGTTTGTCGTGAAAATACTCATCTTCAAAAACCTCCTCGATAACCACCACTTTTCCGTCTGCCGGAGCCACTACCACCTTTTCGGTCTCGCCGTCGAAGTAGCGCTTGGGGCATCTGAAGAAGTTTACCACTATGGAATAGATTACGCCAAAGACGACCACAAAGCTCCAAAACGGAATTTTGTTGTCGACATAGAACCACAGAATCAAGGCTATGGCTACATACGCAGTGAGTCCGTAGAACAGCGTGTCTGTGCCCTCTCGATGAAGTCTTACGTTCTTAAGTTTCTTTATTCTTCTTCCCATAGTAAATTTTGAAGTGGAAAATTATTTGCAAAGGTACGCCTTTTTTGTGTAATTGACAAATTTTTTGCTTTTATTATTATAAGTCACATAACTTGTAGTAAGCGTTTCATACCTGCCTGTTTACGTCTTTATGCCCGTTTGTGTGGTGATTATTTGCTGCGAATATGTGTCTTTTCTTACGGGCATTTGTCGTGAAATACATGTGCCGTGAGATGGGTTGGTGTCTTTGTGGAGGTGTGTTGATGAAGCAATTATGGTGCATATAAAAACACCTTTGCCATTTTTTATTCACATTTTTCTCTATTGTCATCCAATCTTCAATTTATCTTACATTCTGATTTTTATAGACGTTCTCATTCTGAAGAATTTGAAAAATAAATTATTGGGTCGTGAAAAAGGCTGAATATCGTGTGCAAACATAATAATGTGAATGTCAGGGTGTTACAAGGCTGTTGTCTATTTTGTGCATTAAATTAATACGAAAAACGACCGAAAATTGATTAAAATCTACTCTAAAAGGCAGTAATCCGTGATGTAAAATGATGCTTTTCGGCGGATAAAAGGCTGTCTTTCGTCACATAAAAGCATGCCTTTCGGTGATTTGTTCATGGCCTTGCTGTCTTTTATGTCTTGTTTTGCGCAATGCCGTTTCTGTTTCGCCTAAAAATCCTGACAAGTTCGCCGTGTCATAATGCAAGACTTATGGCCATTAATGATGTCAAAGTAACACAACGGTATTGCCGTTTGGTGATGTCCCGGGCATGTATTCGTCCGGTTGTCAGGGTGAGCGTATGTATGACGAATAAATATAAAAAACAATTCTCATAAGGTAATTTCACATTATTAATTTGGCTGTTTCATATTTTCGGAATAACTTTGACGCTCTAAAAGCGCAAATATTATTTATGCAAGATTTTGTCCATTTACACGTACATACTTATTACTCCATTCTTGACGGACAGTCGAGTGTGCAGAAACTTGTTGACAAGGCTGTGGCCGACGGCATGAAAGGCATGGCCATAACCGACCACGGCAACATGTTCGGCATAAAGGAGTTTTATAACTATTGCAAGAAGATAAACGGCAAGCTCACTGCCGAGGGCAAGGAGCCTTTCAAGCCAATCTTCGGATGCGAGATGTATGTGGCACGACGAAAAAAGGAGGACAAAGAGAAGGATAAGGGCGACATGGGAGGTAATCACCTCATTGTGCTTGCAAAGAATTACCACGGATACAAGAACCTTATTAAATTGGTATCGCGCGCGTGGGTTGACGGTTACTATATGCGTCCGCGTACCGACCACGCCGACCTTGAGAAATATCACGAGGACCTCATTGTATGTTCGGCATGTATAGCTGGCGAGGTGCCTTCAAAGATTCTTAAGGGCGACATCGAGGGAGCGCGCAAGACCATTGAATGGTATCACCGCGTGTTCGGCGACGACTATTATCTGGAGATACAGCGCCATAGGGTTACCGACCCGCATCAGCGTGCCAACCGTGAGACCTATCCGCTGCAGGTGCGCGCCAACAAGGTGATAATGGAGCTGGCAGAGGAGTATGGCATAAAGGTTGTCTGCACAAACGACGCCCACTTTGTTGACGAAGAGAACGCCGAGGCTCACGACCATCTGCTCTGTCTGTCAACTGGCAAGGATCTCGACGACCCCAACCGTATGCTGTATTCAAAGCAGGAGTGGTTTAAGACGCGCGAGGAGATGAACGCCGTGTTCAGCGATGTGCCCGAGGCAATGAGCAACACGCTCGAAATTCTTGACAAGGTTGAGACCTACAGCATCGACCATGCGCCTATCATGCCGTTCTTCCCCATACCTGAAGAGTTTGGTACGGAGGAGGACGTGCGCAGAAAATATACAGAGAAACAGCTTTACGACGAGTTTACTACCGACGAGAACGGCGAGAATCCGCTGTCGCCTGAGGAGGGCGAAAAGAAGATTAAGCGCCTCGGAGGCTACGAAAAGCTGTACAGAATAAAGTTTGAGGCCGACTATCTTGCAAAGCTCGCCTACGACGGAGCTAAGCGCCTGTATGGCGATCCGCTGCCCGAGGATGTGGCAGAGCGAGTGAAGTTTGAGCTGCACATCATGAAGACGATGGGTTTCCCCGGCTACTTCCTCATCGTGCAGGACTTCATCAACTCGGCGCGAGACAAGCTCGGAGTGATGGTAGGTCCCGGACGTGGCTCGGCTGCCGGTTCGGTTGTTGCCTACTGTCTGGGTATAACCAAGATCGACCCTATAAAATACGACCTTCTGTTTGAGCGTTTCCTTAACCCTGACCGTATATCGTTGCCTGATATTGATACCGACTTCGATGATGACGGACGCGGAAAGGTGCTCGAATGGGTTGAGGACAAATACGGACACGACAAGGTGGCGCACATCATTACCTACGGCACCATGGCCACGAAAAACTCTATTAAGGACGTGGCGCGTGTGGAGAAGTTGCCGCTCGATGTGTCTAACCACTTGTGCAAGGCCATCCCCGACCGTCTGCCCGACGGACTGAAGATGAACCTGCCCAACGCCATTAAGTGCGTGCCCGAGCTGCGCGAGGCTGAGGCAAGTCCCGACCCGCAGCTCAGTAACACTATAAAATATGCAAAGATGCTTGAGGGCACCGTGCGCGGAACGGGTATACACGCCTGCGGAACAATTATCTGCCGCGACGCCATCAGCGACTGGGTGCCCGTCAGTACGGCCGAAGACAAGTCGGACCCGGGCCACAAGCTCCTTGCGACACAATACGACGGACACGTCATCGAGGAGACCGGACTTATAAAGATGGACTTCCTCGGACTCAGCACGTTGTCCATTCTTAAAGAGGCTGTTGAGAACATCCGCTTTACGCGCGGCATCGACGTAGACCTCGATAAGATACCTATCGACGACGAGCTTACATATAAGCTCTATCAGGAAGGCCGCACCGTGGGCACGTTCCAGTTTGAGTCGGCCGGCATGCAGAAGTATCTGCGCGAGCTTAAACCTACGGTGTTTGAAGACCTTATAGCCATGAACGCCCTCTATCGTCCGGGACCTATGGACTATATCCCCTCGTTCATTGCCCGAAAGAACGGCAAGGAGGAGATAAAGTATGATATTCCCTGCATGGAGAAATATCTGAAGGACACTTACGGCATCACGGTGTATCAGGAGCAAGTCATGCTCCTGTCGCGTCAGCTTGCCAACTTCACCCGAGGCGAGAGCGACGCCCTGCGTAAGGCCATGGGTAAGAAGAAGAAGGATATCGTAGACGCCATGAAGCCTAAGTTTATCGAGGGCGGAAAGAAAAACGGACACGACCCGAAGGTGCTCGAGAAGATATGGGCCGATTGGGAGAAGTTTGCTTCTTACGCTTTCAACAAGAGTCACGCCACGTGCTATTCGTGGGTGGCTTATCAGACGGCTTATCTCAAGGCGCACTACCCGGCAGAGTTTATGGCGGGCAACATGAGCCGATGCCTTAACGACATAACGAAGATAACCAAGCTGATGAACGAATGTCAGGCCATGGGCATTGCCTGCATGGGTCCTGACGTTAACGAGAGCCGCCAGAAGTTCAGCGCCAACAAGAAAGGCGAGGTGCGCTTCGGTCTCGGAGCCATCAAGGGTATGGGCGAAGCCGCAGCGCTGGCCATAATAGACGAGCGCGAGAAGAACGGACAATATAAAGACATATTCGACTTTGTGCAGCGTGTCAATCTCTCGGCCGTGAACAGCAAGGCACTCGAAAGTCTTGTGCTCAGCGGCGCGTTCGACGGATTTAAGATTAAGCGTGAAAGTTTCTTTGCGCGCAACAATGACGGCCGCACGTTCCTTGAGTCGCTCATGCGCTACGGACAGCTGTATCAGCAGGAGAAGAACGAGTCGCAAAACTCACTCTTCGGAGCTATGGAAGAGGTTGAGATAGCCACTCCGCCCATACCTGAGGCAGAGTCGTGGAGCGCCATAGAGAAGCTTAACCGTGAGCGCGACCTCGTGGGCATATACCTTTCGGCACATCCGCTCGACGAGTTTGAGTTTATTCTCAAGAATCTGTGCAATACTCAGTGTCAGGAGCTTAACGACCGCATAGAATTGGCAAAGAAACAGGAAGTGGTATTGGGCGGCATCGTTACGGCCGTTAGAAGCAAATATACAAAAACCGGCAAGCCGTGCGGATTCGTTACTATTGAAGACTTCGACGGCTCGGGCGAGCTGGCCCTGTTTGGCGAAGAGTGGGGCAAGTGGCGCGGAATGCTTATCGAAGGATGCACGGTTATGGTAAAGGCGCAGTTTGTTCAGCGCTTCCGCAACAGCGACATGATGGAGATGCGAATAACCGACATACAGTATCTGCAGACCGTAAAGGACACTCAGGTGGAGAGAATAACAATAAAGCTCGATGCCGAAAAGCTCGACGACACCACCGTGTCAGACCTCGTTACGATTATAAAAGACAGTCCCGGCACAACGCAGCTGTTCTTCCAGGTCAGCGAGACGAGCGGCAGCAAGCCCTTTATGGTGCGCAGCCGCAAGGAGAAAGTGGATGTCAGCAAGGACCTTATATCTTTTATAAAGGGATGCGAGGCGCTCGACTATAAAATAAATTGACAAAAATTACTGCATGTCCTGATGTATGACAATTAGCCGCAAAGGCCGTGACGCGCAAAATATGGCATGGTGTTTGTTGGCAAAACAGTGAATACGGAAACCTATTATTAACATAATAAACAATAAAAGAAAAATGGAAAAAATTACAACAGAGAACTTTGAGAGTCTGAAGAATGGCGCACTGCCTTTAGTAGTTGATTTCTGGGCTACATGGTGTGGTCCTTGCCGTGCAATAGCACCTATCGTTGAGGAGCTGGCTAACGAGTACGAAGGCAAGATTGCAGTAGGTAAATGCGACGTAGAGGAGAACGACGACATCGCTATGGAGTTCGGTATCCGCAACATCCCTACAATCCTGTTCATCAAGAACGGTGAGGTTGTTGACAAGTTTGTTGGCGCAACAACAAAGGCAAAACTGCAGGAGAAATTTGAGGCTCTGCTGAAATAATAATTGCCTTAAGATATTTTTAGCGCGGAACGGCTGTAATGTTTGTTATGGCCGCTCCGCTTTTTTTATGTATATTGTAGCACTCGTTTATGAGTGCGCTGTGTTGTTGTTTGTCGGGTATTAGGCACAGGTTGGTCTTTCATGATTAGTGTTTTTATGAAAAATTTTAATCAGACCATGCAGTATTTTTGTCCTTTTGATATCATATATAAAGGGCACTGATTATGCCCGGCATTGTTATATGGAAACAGAAGAACTTGTCAGAAGATGTAAGGATGGTGACAGGGGTGCGCTGGCACTTCTGTATCATACCTATTCAGACAAGTTGTTCAGGATTTGTGCAGATATTGTTAAAGACAGAGACGCAGCTCAAGATTTGCTTCACGACGGTTTCATCATAATATTTTCTTCCATAGGTTCGTTGCGCAGTCCTGCCCGTCTTGAGGCGTGGATGAGCAGGGTGATAGCCAATCTCGCTGTGAAATATGTTAACGACAGAAAGAACGGGCCTTTGACAGCACCTGTGGAAGACATGCCGGTTGAGGCTGAAAACGAACCGGGCGGATGCGACATCTCGCTTGATGAGCTTATGCGCATGATAGACATGCTGCCTGATGGCTACCGCAATGTGTTCCGTCTGTCGGTGCTCGATGGCCTTTCGCATGACGAGATAGCCCGTATGCTCGGCATAAGGCCGCGCACGTCATCATCACAGTTGCTCAGGGCGCGTCTCAGTTTGCAGAAGATGATAACGGCCTACAGGGCGCGCCTTGTTCTGTTGCTGGCAGCAGTGGCTGTTTCAGTAGTGACGTTATTGCTCAGACAACCATTGAGACAGACTGCTAAAGATGACATGTCGGCAGTCGGTACAGACCGCAATGTCTCAGAGAATAGTGGCGTTGGCTCGGAATCAGATGTGCGTGCAGCATTGTCTGCAAGCAGGAATGTGTTACAGCAGCACTCAGGTGAAGACACATTTGTCGTAGGGCCTGAGCCGTTATGTCCGGCTGACACCTTACGTGTTGACGCCGTTGCCAAAAGTGTTGACGCTCTGTGCCGAATAGTCGTAAGTGGTTCGGCCGTAGCTGTTGAGCCGTCGCACATCATGGCAGATGTTTCTCCTGCCAACACTTCATTTATTAACACCAGAACAGAAAGCCGGGACGGATGGCTGCTTGGATTCAGTTCGATGATGGAAAGGGCGTCGGATGTGATAATGCCGCGCATAATCGAGGTTATAGAACATGCCGTAGGCTCGGGCACAAGAATGGAAATTGAAACATGGGAACAGCTCGTTCATTATCTTACTTACGATGTTGACGAAAGTCTTGATCCGATAGAGCGCGACGCACTCCTGCGCATAGCGCTTATGAACAGCGGCAAGATTGTTACGCGAAAGAATTTTGAAAAGCCTTTGCAGTTGGGACTTAACTTCAATCGTCGCCTGTCTGACAGATGGAGCCTTGACATGGGACTCCGGGTTACGCGGCACACCACCAATATGCTTACAGGCAATTCGGACACAACAAACATCAGCGAGCGTCAGCGTATATTTTATGTCGGCATACCCGTAAATGCCACTTACACGTTTATGCGTCGCGGCCCTCTGTCGGCTTATGTCACTGCCGGCATGGCTTTGGATGTTCCGTTCAGCTCAAAGTCAGATAAGCGTTATAACATTGACGGAAATATGGTGTTCAGCAGGTCTGTGCATCTTGGTTTCACCGGCTTGCAGTGGTCTTTTAATGCAGGCATAGGGGTGGCTTATGAGATAGCTCCGCATCTTGAACTGTTCTTCAGTCCGCGTATAACGTGGTATATACCCAACGGCAGCAAAGCCGAAACCCGGTGGACAGATAAGCCTCTGCAGCTATCTTTTCCTTTTGGTATCCGTATCAGCTATTAAGCGTTGCCGGCTTTGAATAAAAAGTTTTTTTTAAAACTCGTCACTCATCACATTCCGGTATAACACGCTGACAAACAATGCATAATGGTGTGACGAGTTGGATTTTCAACTCATCACATTCGTCACATATAGCCATATGAATGTGTCGTTGTCCTGATTCCGGTTGACTTCAGACAAGTAATTTCCTGATTAAAGTTGACGCTGATAAGACTTATTACTGCCATCGGTTGACTTAAATACCCAAGTTTTCATCATATACAGCCCTGTAGGGACACACCACAGGTGTGTCCAACTCACGCATTACATAAAAATCCTCCGCATGATATAATTAAATATAAATATCTGTTATATAGATAGTTACATTAAAACTTAAACGAATCCTTGGGACAGCAATAAATCCGCATTATTCATCAAAATGATGTTACTGGCTATAAAATTTACACGTAATCGCGCTGTGGACGCACCTGGGGTACGTCCCTACGTTTACCACCAACAAGACTAATGACTTTAACTCCTAGCTCACCTCAGTGAGCGATAACTCCTTTAACTACTCTAACTCCTAAATAAATCTACTCCTAACTCCTTAAAAAACACTCTAGAATCTCCCTGTGACGAGTTAAGAAATAAACTCGTCACACTTTAATCGTCTGTAAGTCAACCGATTAAACGGCTTTGTGACGAGTGACGAGTTTTTTGAAAACTTTTTTATGTATACAGTGAATTATGTAAATCATGTGCGACGTGTTATTCTCTTTTACTATAAAAGCATACCTTTTGCTTTGTCGTTTGCCGCATATTAGGGAGCAAAAGGTGCCCTTTTACATTGCGAAAGGCCACCTTTTGCAGTACTTTTAAATATAAACCTGTAATTATACTTTTGCCGGATTACCGTTTGTTCTTGAAGAAAGTCGGGAAACGGATGCAGTATTTTCTGTCAGGAACACTCATAATGATGAGAACAAAAGACAGAAAAATATGCAGGCAAGACATTTAGACAGGCGCCGCTATTTCATGGAAGAGGCGGCCACAACAGAAAAATACTTTATACCATATCTTAGTAATTTTGTCGCAACACGTGGTGTTAACGTGCTTGAGGTAGGATGTGGCGAGGGCGGTAATCTGCTGCCCTTTGCGCGCAGGGCGTGCCATGTTACGGGGGTGGATATGTCGGAACTGAGAATACGACAGGCGCAGACTTATTTTAAGGAAGAAAATGCCACGGCAGAGCTTGTGTGTAGCGACATTCTTAATTATGACTGTCGCGGCCGCAGTTTTGACATTATCATAATGCACGATGTTGTGGAGCATGTGCCCGACAAGGCCGCACTGCTGTCAAAGCTCAGCTGCATGCTGGCTCCGCATGGTGTGGTGTTCGTAGCCTTTCCGCCGTGGCAGATGCCTTTCGGCGGTCATCAGCAGATAGCCCGCAGCAGGTTGCTGTCGCGCATGCCTTTTATACATCTTCTGCCTCGCGCCGTCTATGGGCGCGTGCTCAGACTTTTTGGCGAAGATAACTTTACGGTGCGTGAGCTTATGTCAATAAGGCAGACACGCTGCACGGTAGAAACTTTAGGGCATATTGCAACGCGCACCGGATATACCGTGGCCGACATGCTGTTGTGGATAGTCAATCCTCACTATGAAACCAAGTTCGGACTGAGGCCGCTTGTCTTGCCTTCGCCGTTGCGCATGTTGCCGTATCTGAGGAATTTTTTGTCCTCTTCGTGCTTCTACGTGCTGCGCCGTGACTGATGCCTCCGTGATAGTTAGAGTAAAGTCAGAACGTGGTGCCCTTAAATATGTTGCTCCGTTCGGGACTCCACAGCATTCCGCTTAATGTCATGTTGTTTGAATTGAAGTTTGGCATAATGTTTACATTGGCTTTGTTTGCATCTTTCCATAAAGAAATGAATAGTTGTGCAGATATGCCTTTGCCCATGACACCCATTTTAACAAACATGTTGCCCTTTTTGTCTGAACTGACTTCATAGCGGCTTATGCTGCCTTCGACAGTTATACCTCCAAGACCGTTGAATCCTGAAACCGGCACGTTGAATGCAACCTGCACTACAGCATTGTTGCCTCTTACGGCAATAAAGTTAGTACTTGCAGTTACGTGGGCTGTATATCCGCCCTTAAATGTCACTTGGTTAGCCTCAATCGTAAAAGCCGTGTCTTTTATTGCCTGAACGGCTTCAGCGTTAAGCGCGCTGTCAATGCGTGCCTCCATCAGTTTCTTTTCTTGTTTACTGAGTTTTTTGTCTTGTGTGTTGCTCTGTGCCATGACTGTAAATGCGGTGGCCAAGGCAATGATTAATGTCATTAATGTTCTCATGATATTTATTTTTTAGTTTGTATGTTTATTCAATAACTCCGTAATGTCAAAAAATGTTTAGAGGCAGGTAAAATATCAAATGGTTTATGAACAGACATTATCTGCTGACATTTTTATATTAAGTCGTGACATTTGTTGATGTCGTGATGCAAATATAGCAAAATATTTAATATAAATATTTTTTCTTGCTATATTTTTTCTTTTTATGTTTTGGTAAACTATATGAAATAACAAGGAAATAAGAAATTACTTGATGAAGGATTTTAATTTAGTTCTGTCATTAAATTTTTTCGGAATTAAATGTTAGTTTTGTGTAGTTTTTTGGACGTAGCTGCGTCTAACGGTTAAAAATAACTTAATTATTCGGATAAGATAATGGAAACAACGGAGAAACAATTTGCGCAGATTGTGCGGGACAACCGCAGCACGATATACACAGTGTGCTATATGTTCTCGAAAGATGCCGACGAGGTGAGCGACCTGTTTCAGGAGGTGCTCATCAACCTATGGAAAGGTTTTGCGGCCTTTGAGGGCAAGAGCGACATAAGGACATGGATCTATCGCGTGAGCCTTAACACGTGTATTTCGGTCGACCGTAAGAAGAAAAGGCACAAGACCGTGCCGCTGTCGATGAGCATCAACCTGTTTGAAGACAACGATGCCGACACGCGCCAGGTGCAGTTGCTGTATAAAAGAATTAACCGCCTCGGACCTTTCGACAAGGCTCTGGTGCTGCTATGGCTCGAAAACCTGAGCTACGACGAGATTGGGGCGGTGATGGGTATATCGGCAAAGAATGTTTCGGTTAAGCTCGTAAGGATAAGAGAGTTGCTCAAAAAAATGTCAAACGATTAAAGAAAGGATTCTGTTATGGAGAATATTATAGACAACAACGGACTTGAGGAAATGAAGGCGCAGATGGCCATCCTGAAAAACAAGATCGAAGGGCAGACCATGCTTAACGAGCGCCTGATGAGGCGGGCGATGAACGACCGCATGTCGCTGGTAAGGCGTATGGTGGTTTTGGATGTGGTTATGGTGATAGTGTGCATTGCAGCTATGTATGCTTTCATGGAGCTGTTCGGCCTGTCGCTGCTGTTCTTTGTGGTGAGCGTTGTGCTGTTTAGCTGGTGTCTGGTGTCCTCTGCCTATATCAACAGGATAAAGGAGAGCGAACTGCTTGAGGGCGACTTGCTGAAAACAGGCGAAAAGCTGGTAAGGATGAAGCGTCAGCGTGTGCGTCTGATGATGATTAATCTTCCGCTTGGTATGGCATGGGCTGCATGGTACGGCTATGAGATGATTAGTTTTGAGACAGCAAGGGGCGGCAATCCGCGGAGCATGATTGTAGGTCTGTGTGTAGGTCTTGTCGTAGGAATAATCCTCGGACTGATGATGCTCCGCAAGATGCAGCAGGCTAACGACATCGTGATACAGCAGATTAAGGAGATGAGAAAGGTGGAGTAATGATAATTCTTTTATAATATATTTTAATGAAGGTCTCGGAACTTGTTAATTCAGGATTCGGGACTTTTTTGTTTTATTTATAAAATAGGTATGCTTAATAAAAATAATGTATATGATTCTTCGCTTTAAATATAAAATTGTAAATTTGTAGCGATGGCCTGCTGTTCGTTCTTTTGAAGAATTATTTCCTCATGTGCAGTTTGTTATAAACTGTTTTTGTGTAGCATCCCATCGCTGGTATTTTCCTGATGTGTTGTGGCACACATCTTTGGCTTACATGATGATAATATTTTTTCACATGCGGAATTTTCGATATGCCGTATTTTATTTAGTAAATTATGAGAGAAAAACATATATATTTATTAAGACTTATTATAATAGTCTTATTTTTTATGGCTACATACGATGTAATTGCCGAAACTCATACAATAAAGAAAATTAACGAAAAGTGTGGTTTTGCCCTAGATGATTTTGATTATGGCAGGCTGAAGTCGTTATCTTCAGCTATGTTGATACAATCGAAAACAGCTAAAGACAAGGGGTATGAAGGTATGGCATGTTTCTATTTAGGAACGGCAGAGCTGTTCTTGGGTAATGCAAATGCTGCAAGGCCCTTATTGGAAAGGGCGCAGGAGTTGGGACAAAGGCAAGGGATAGACAGTATTCTTGCATATACATTTAATGTGCGTGGCATTTATGAAGCTTCTGTAAACAATAATTTGTATCTTGCCCAGTATTTCTTTATGAAGTCTCTTGAATATGGCAAAGATACGTCATTGGCCAAAAGGAAGAGTGGTGGAGGAGTGTATGCCAATTTGGCTCAGATTGCATTGATGCAAAAAGACACACTCGGTATGGTGTATGCACGCAACTGCTATAATTATGGGTGCCGGAGTGGTAGAAGCCATTCTACGTCGCAGGGAGCATTGCTATTGGCAAACTTCTATTATATGAAAAACATGAATGATTCTGCGCTTGTGTATTTGAAGATAGCAGACGATATATATCATAAAAATGGGTTTAAGGATATCGGAAGCGTTTACATACTTTATTCTCAAGTCCTAGCCTCTAAAAAGAAAATTAATGAAGCTTTTAGATATGTTGAAATGGCTATAGATGAGGCTATGAAAAATTCTCATATACTGCTGCCGAAGGCTTATTTACAAAAGGCTCAGCTGTTGTATGATTGTAACAGGCTCGACGAGGCTTTGAACTCGCTTGTAAAGGCGAAGGAGATGGCTGAAGAGTATTCTGTATTCACTGAAATTATTGACATATATGAACTGATGGCCAAAATCTATCATCTTAAAGGAAATGAAGCCCTTGCCCTTAAATACCTGCAATATGCAAAGGACTCTTCAGAGACAAGAAGCCATATTGAGCGTGAACAGCTGATACGTGAACGTGAGATAATATTAAATATGTCGCAGAAAGAGCAAGAGGCCATGCTGCATAAAAATAGACTTGAGGCACAGAAAAAACTTAATGTGACATTGATAATAGTAGTGTTTTTGCTAGCGGTATTATTGGTGCTTTGTTTCTGGTTTATCAACAGAAGAAATAAACTTTATAAGAGTATTGTAGCGCAAAACCAAAAAGCTATTGCACGAGAAAAAGAATTGCTTTTACGCATAAAAACAGTAGAGGAAAAGCATACAAATCCCGTTCATGGCACTGAAAGTAAAAATAACAAGAAAGCAGATGAACTTTATGGCAGGCTTATAGACGCCATGGAGCGCGACCGTATGTATATCGACAGCCAGTTGAGCCGTGACAGCCTGGCTGAGGCACTAGATACAAACCGGACATACTTAACCAACCTGATAAAGGAACGTACTGGCATGAGTGTGCCTCAATTTATCAATTCATATCGTATAAATGAAGCAATAAGGATTCTTTCTGATAAAAGTACAGCTGATGTACCTATGAAATCATTATGTTTTGAATTGGGATTTAACTCTCAGGCAACTTTCTATAGACTGTTTCAGACTTCAGTGGGAATGTCGCCTTTAGCTTACAGAAATTCTGTAATGAAGTAGAAATTTGTTCTAATTGACATATAAAACATTCTCATTTTGACGATATTGTTAAAATGAGAATGTCGTTTTTTGTCTATTATGGCTTAGTGTGGATATATTTGCAAAAAACACTTATGCCATATGAAACATTTTAAAAGTATTTGCTTTATAGCTTTTTTATTTAGTTTGCTGGTAATGCCGGCAATGGCAATTCCTGCTGATCCTCGTCCTCAGAAATTTGTACAACCTGATGGTACGGAGATTACCGTAGTGCGTATAGGAGACGAAAACGGATATGCATATTATACAGAGGATGGGCATCCGTTGAAATTTAATGCTGCAACAGGATTCTTGGAGCCATCGGAATCGGTGCAGTTTGTTAGAGTAAAGAAGATAAAATCCGGCATTAGAAAATCTCCTGGTTTGAATAAAATCAGGATAAATGATTTTCCTACAACAGGAGAACCTCATTCACTTGTTATTCTTGTAGAATTCAGCGACACTCATTTTTCAACTGTTCCTGACGCTAAGGAATATTATGACGGATTGTTAAACGAAAAGGGATTTACTTATGATAATGGCGCACATGGCAGTGTGGCTGACTATTACCGTGATGCCTCCAATGGGGCTTTCACTCCTCACTTTGATGTGGTAGGCCCTGTGCGTCTGTCGCGTCCGGCTTCGTATTATGGTGGGGATAGAAATTATTATGAAGATGGATTGCTTTATGCTGATGTAGACACTTGTGTGGCGGATATGGTTATTGAGGCATGCAAGTTGGCTGATCCATTGGTGGATTTTTCGCAATATGATGAAGATCATGACGGCAAAGTGGATAATATTTATTTCTTCTATGCCGGGTTTGGAGAAGCTGACAGTAATATGGCTGATGTAATATGGCCTCATTCAAATACACTTGACGATGGCTTGGGATATGATTTGAAGCTTGATGGTATAACGATAAGCCGTTATGCCTGCAGCAATGAAATACGCTATGGCTCACAGCCTCTGATGCCGGTCGGCATCGGTACGTTTGTTCATGAATTTGGGCATGTACTTGGATTACTTGATCATTATGACACATCTTATAATTCAGGCCGTACAGGTGTAAGCGCATGGGATACGATGGCTGCAGCTTCGTATAATGACAATCAGAACACTCCGCCCACTTTTTCGGCGTTTGAAAGAGCTGAACTCGGTTGGCTTAAATATGATGACATAAGTTTTTCTGAACCGGGAGTTATGAGTTTGTGTGAGTTGGCAGACAGTAACAGAGCTTATCGGATGATAGTGTCGGATACGGATGGTAAAGAGTTCTTTGTCTTTGAGAACAGACTGCAGAAATCATGGGATGAAACTTTACCCGGACATGGAATGTTGATATGGCATGTAGATCAGACTGACGGAGATTTGTGGCTGAAAAATAAAATTAATGTAGACGGTCAGCATCAATGTCTCGACATTGTTGAGGCAGATGGAATAGAAAATGCAGGAACTTATGATGCAGATCCTTTCCCAGGAACAGATAATATTACAAACCTTGATGTCAAGGCTTGGACGGGTAAGTATTTTTCGCTTGACAGTGTTATAGAAAATGACGGACATGTGAAATTTATTCTTGGAGGTACAGGTTGGAAACTGGATGATGTTCCGTTAAACTTACTTGACGTTCATGGAACAAGCATTAAGTTTACATGGAGCCGTGTTGCTGATGCTATGTCTTATATTGTTCGTGTAGAAGATGAGGCTCATAATCCTTTAAATGGTTATAACAATTTAGTGCTGTCTGATGTGGACACTCTTGTAATACGCGGACTAATGCCTCTGTCGCATTATACAATCTATTTAACGGCTTCTGCCGGTAGTTATAAGTCGGACACGACTGTACAAGATGTTACAACGACAAAAATGGAATTTTGTGAGATGCAACCGCAAAATGTTCATATAACAAATGTTACGTCGACATCGTTTACTGTTAATTGGAATGTGATGCCTGATGCGGATGGTTATCTTGTTACATTGTTTGAAAAAGAATTCTCTAATCCGATATCTGAAGTGTATGACTTTTCTGAAGGACTAGATAATATGCCTGATGGCTGGTCTGCAACTTCAAAGACGCTTAACCGTGCCCTTTATGGTGAATCCGGACCTTCTCTGCAGTTGGGAAATACTGATGATTGTATTATGTTCGATCATCCTGAAGCAAAATATTTGAATCTTAAGTTTTGGCAGCGTTCACAGTCAGCAAAAAATATTTTGCATATAGAACAATTAAAATATGGTGAATGGACTGAAGTGCAGTCTGTCATTGGCTCGTCTAAAGGTGAGACGGTAGATGTTCCACTTGATAATTATTGTCCGATACGCATACGGCTAGAGAGAAAAAGTGGTTATGTGGTTATTGATGATGTTTGTGTGGAATATAGTCAACGACAGAGTAAACCTATTGATGATATGACGGATATATCGGTGTCTGGGACAAGTTACACATTCTATGATTTGGATTCAGAAAAGACTTATGGTGTATCTGTCAAAGGAGATGATAACGGACAGGTTTCGTTGCCTTCTGAAGAGATTGAAGTCTTGTTGTCAGATGTAACAGGTATCAGTGTTGCTGACAACGGTGAAGAGGGTATGATTAATCAGTATTATAACATATCAGGTATGCGCGTTCAGAAACCGACCCACGGAATTTATATAACAAAAGACGGAAAGAAGTTACTAATTAAATAAACGTTTTATATTATGAAAATTTTTGTAATTATCGCCGGACTTTATTTGTCGGCAAGTGCGATGGCACAGCAGAGTACCACCACTACTTTTGAGGCTTTTCCTCATAATATTACACCTCGTAAGGTTGAAGTTTTAACAGAAGCTTTTGTTCCTAAGCATAATCTTCCTAAATTGCCTGTTGTGAGTAAGGCTGATGCAAAGAAGTCATCTCCGTTTGGTGCGTGGACAGACAGTAATGGTCACCCTAAACAGGGCGTTAAAGCCATGGCTAAAGATTCATACAAGGAAAAACTTGACAGTATAGTTGCATATACAATGTCGGGAAAGCCCTCGACGAAGCAGGTACTGGAATATAATGAAAATGGCCTTCCGACATGGTGTTATAATTATGTACCTGACAGTAATGGCAGTGGATGGACTCTTGTAGGACATTATTGCTATGAATATGATGATGAGGGACGGACTATTTCTCGTGAGTCGATAGACAATACTGGCGCTTCATCGAGTGTTCGATTTGAATATATTTACACAGATGACACTCCGTATTACAGTTCTTTGATTTATTATGTTTACAGTGATGGCGGATGGGTTCCATATCAGATGTGTGACTATAAGTTTGATGATAATGGCAATACTACGGAGGAACTTTACAGTCAGTTTGATGATAAAACGCAGTCATGGGTTCCTTCTTTAAAAATATGCAGTACTTACGATGACCAACATCGGATGACAAGTTATTTTGAGTATGGTTGGGATACAAGAAAACAAGCCTGGTATGGATATACAGGTAACTATGAAGGCCAGACATTTGAATATGCTTCAAACGGTGAGGACGCAAAGATATCTAACTATATTTGGGAAAATGATGATTGGTTGGAGTATAGACGGATGATATGGACGAGAAATGATAAAAATCTTGTTACCAAGGAAGAATGTCTTTATTGGAATCGTGCATCTCAGAGTTGGATAGGAAATGACCGTTATGGACAGAATGGAATTTATAAATATAACAGGTATTGTGATTATGTCTATGATGATAAAGACCGTGAAGTTAGTTCGATGAATTATCAATTGGAGAACAATGGAAATTGGCATAATAATTATAATGTTTTTACAGAATATACAGATCTTCCCGGTGAAATTACTGAGTCGACGCAAAAAGTATATAGTCAGTGGACTACAAGTGGAGAGCCTGAATTGTATAAGGAATATTATTATAAAAAGAATAAATATGGTTCTGAATTGCATTATAAAGAATGGGATTATACACAAGGATTCCGTAAGTGCATGGATGAAGTTATTTGTGACGTAGATGAAAATAACAATTATCTGGCAGGATATTTTTATGGCTTTACTAATGATGAGGAAAATAGACGATATGCCCGTAGTGCAGATATTTTTGATTTTCCTGAAGGTTGGAATGGTACTACAGATCTTTATGTTCCTGTCTCACTTCATAAAATGATTGGTGTAGGTTATGACAATGATGATGATTGGACAGAAAAAGAGCGCTATGACTATCATTGGGATAATGGAGACGTGCTTGTCGGTGTAGAGATTTATGACCGTACGGAAGGTTATGATAAGAAAGAGATGGCAAGTTGGAGCGTTTATGATTTTAGTATGCCTGTTTCAGATATTTACCGTTGGCCGATTAGCAATAAGACGGATGCTTATTATAATAACAAATTATTAAGCGAAGGAGACTGTGTCGACTATGACGGAGATGGAGAATGGGATTTGGATCTTTCAACAGAAACCACATATTTTTATACAGAATTTAATTCTACAAATATTTCCGCAATAGGACAAAACAGTAATGTACATGAAGTAGCACGTTACGATACTACAGGCCGTCAGATTACAAAAAATGCAAAAGGTGTAGTAATAATCAGATATTCAGACGGAACTTCACGTAAGGTTGTAATTAAATAATATTGAGTTATGAGAATAATTTTTGTTCTATTTATATCCATTACAGTCATATTGCCAATGCATGCACAATGGAATAAAGATTCTTCTGCCATTGTGATTTCATATGAAGATAGTTATGCTCCTGTTTCAGTAAAAGCATTCAAATCTTGTAATAATACATTTTTGGTATGGCTGTCGATGAATGAAGATGAGGCTATAACGGAGCATATGCAGGTGATATCTTCAAACGGAGAAACTTTCAGTAAGTTCCGACAGGTTGGGAGTCAGGCTTTGGTTGAACAAAATGTTGTGGCTGCAGACGTTGACCAAGACGGAAACCTGAATACAATAATTTCTGATTCAAGGAATGATGAGTCTGAACAATATTATGATTTATTTTTATATAGATACTCTGCCTCTGGCGATTTGATCAGTGGACAGGACGGAATGCAAGTAGAGTTAAACTCTGATAATCCGACAAATGTAAGATTGTATTGTGAAGGGGATAGTTATTATTTAACGTACACGGTTTATGATCCGGCACAATGGTCTGATGTTTATTGTGTTAGCCGTATTAATTTAGACGGTAAGTTAATGTGGAAGGATGATGTGAAGATTCTTGGTGAGGCAGCGCAGCTATGGCCAATAAGTGACGGCTTTATTTTAACATATATTGTTGACAATATGACTTATGCACAGCGTTATACATCAGATGGTAGTCCAATGTGGTCTTCCAATGTATGTTTGTCTCCGGGGCATAGTGTTTATAAAAATTACTATGATGACACTTTTGTTGGCTCTGCAGACGGTAAGGATGGTATAATTATTGCCTATAAATCTTATGACCAGGATGGGAGTTGTGGTATTTTGATGCAGCATGTCAATAAGGACGGGTCATTTACAAATTTTTGTCCATTTGTTATTAATGCAGATAATGTAACTTCATTTATAAGTTCTGCTGTTGACGGAGATATTTATTATGCGTATGAAAATAGCGAGTATGATAACCATAATGTTTCTGTCGTCAGAATATCGCCTGAGGGAAATTATTTATGGAATGAACCGAAAATTTTGGATGGTGCAGAGTCTTCTTCCACTCCTTTGAGTATCCATAAATTGGGAGACGGGCGTCTGTTCGTTGTATATACTAAGGGGGACAGTTGGGCTGATGGAAATTTATGTGCCGGAGTTATGTCGGAAGAAGGTAATGTTGAATGGAAAAAGGTTATTTGCAATTCAAAAGGAAACTGCTACAATGTTATTTATGATGACGATGCGGCATATATTTATTGGGCTGAGTCAAATAACAAAACAGTTTCAGCGGCAAGAATCTATTATGACGGCAGTTTTTCCCATTCTGGAACAGGCATTGATGATATTCGACTTACAGATGATATGAATGTTATATATAATACCTCAGGAATGCGTGTAGGTGACAATTGGCATGGAATAGTGATAACAAATGGTAAAAAATATCTGAAACGATAAACGCTTTGCTTTATTTTCCATTATCTTTTGTGGTTGCATGGAATATTAATCTTTTTTGTATAGTAGCATTAGTATTAAAGGTAGCGTATTTATTTATGAATATGCTGCCTTTTGTGTTATAATATCTAATGCTATTTTATTTTTTTGCTTAAATATCGTTGAATTATGATTTGCAACATAAACTCGTCACATTCTATATCTTATTTTGTTTATATTATAAAATACAGATGTGACGAGTGATGTTTCCTTTTCAGTAATTTATTTTTGTTGGATTATCTTTGTCCGAAAATCTTTGTCAATATGTGTCAGCCTGTACAATTTAAAAAGTTTTTGCCAATGTTTATTTGTCTTAGAACTTAACCACGCGGCTGCCGTCTTCCTGCTCCTCGATAGTTACCTTTGTGGCGTTTTCGGGCAGCAGGTCCTCTATCAGTTCGGGCCATTCTATGAAGCAGATGCTGTTGCTGTAGAAATATTCCTCATAGCCCATGTCGTAAACTTCCTCAATTTTCTTGATGCGGTAGAAGTCGAAGTGATAAATTGTGTCGCCGGTTGTTTCAGACGTATATTCGTTTACGATGGCGAATGTAGGCGAGGTTATCACGTCTTCTACTCCGAGACACTCGCATATTGCCTTTATGAATGTTGTCTTGCCGGCTCCCATCTTGCCGTAGAAAGCAAACACGTGGCTGTTGCCCATGTTCTCAACAAACTGCTTTGCCGCATGCTTGATGTTTTCAATGTTTTCAATTCTTATCTCCATATTATTGGTATTTTTACATTTCGTTTTCAATTCTTTTTACCTTATTGACTGTCGGTTGATAAGCCTTCGGCGGGCATCAGCGCTTGCGCGGCTTCAGGGTTATCAGCGGCACAATCATCTCCTCCATAGATATTCCGCCGTGCTGGAATGTGTCCTTATAGTAAGACACGTAGTAATTGTAGTTGTTCGGATAGGCGAAGAACGAGTTGCCTGTGGCAAACACATACGACGTGCTTAGGTTGGGGGCGGGCAGTTGTGCCTTGTTCGGCTCCTTTATCACGAACACTTCCTTGGCGTTGTAGTTGAGGTTTTTGCCTAACTTGTATCTCAGGTTGGTGTTGGTGTTGCGGTCGCCGATAATTTTAACAGGCTTTGACGCCCTTATGCTGCCGTGGTCGGTGGTTATCACAGTGGTGTAGTTGCTCTGCGACAGCAGTTTGAATAGGTCTGACAGCACAGAATGACGAAACCAGCTGAGCGTTATGCTGCGGTAGGCCGACTCGTTGTTGGCAAGCTCTCGCACCATCTTCGACTCTGTGCGGGCATGGCTCAGCATGTCGATGAAGTTGATTACTACAACGTTTAGGTCGTTTGCCTCAAGCTGATTGAACTTTTGAAGGAATCTGTCAGCGCCGGCCGAGTCGTTAACCTTGTGATAAGAGAAGGTGTCGTGGCGGCGGAACCGTTCAAGCTGAGTCTTTATCAGCGGCTCCTCGTTGAGGTTTTTGCCCTCTTCCTCGTCTTCGTCAACCCAAAGTTCGGGGAACATCTGCGCTATCTGCACCGGCATAAGACCGCTGAATATGGCGTTGCGCGCATATTGTGTGGCTGTGGGCAGAATGCTTATGTAGGTCTGTTCGTCGATGTCGAACATATCGCCTATTTCCTGCGACAGCACGCGCCACTGGTCAAAGCGGAAGTTGTCGATGACAATGAGAAACACTTTCTCGCCTTTGTCGAGCAGCGGGAATATCTTTTTCTTGAATATATCGTTGCTCATCAGCGG
>OGYL01000832.1_pt1 | contig 24714 bp, 18 predicted proteins | sample 1576541 | NCBI WGS metagenome assembly OGYL01 (sample SAMEA3541551, study PRJEB24748) | human gut metagenome | biome: human gut; feature: human-associated habitat; material: faeces | place: China | collected 2012 | reverse complement strand
GGTGTTCCATTGATTACAACTACTTTGGAGTATGATTTTAGCGGAGATCCTTCTTACTTGCGTAATCCACGTGCTAAAGAGCATGAGATCTATGATTTTGTATATAGTGAGTGTGAAGATATCAAGTCGCAACTAGGCAATAAAGGCAGTCAAAGCCGTGCCAACTATTACACTGCATTGGCATTGGAAAGCCGTGCTATGTTGTATGCCGGTTCTATTGCCAAATACAATGCGCTGAAAACTCCTAACATTGTAACTTCTGGCGGAGAAGTAGGTATTCCGGCTGATATGGCAGACGATTATTATCGTAAATCATTGAAAGCTTCGCAGGAGATTATCAAAGAAGGCGGATATGAGCTTTATGAGAAAGAGTCGGATAGAGGAGTGAACTTCTATAAGATGTTTATGGACAAGACACTGAATAAGGAGGCTATTTGGGTGAAAGATTATAAGAATCCTTTGAAAGTGCATAGCTTCGGTTATGATAATGTAGTCCATTCTTTGAGAGAAGACAATGATAATTCTTCTTGCATCGGTCCGTCTTTAGGATTGGTAGAAGCATTTGATTATTTGGATGGAACTTCGGGTACTTTACATTATAAGAATGGTAATGACTATGTAGTATATGATACTCCGAGTGATATCTTTGCTAATAAAGATGCACGTTTGTATGGTACGATTGTCTATCCGGGCTCAAAGTTCAGAAATCAGGATGTAGATATTCAGGCAGGAGTAGCGGTATGGAATGATAAGACGGGTTCTTATGATTTACTGACAGATTCGAAATTGGGAAGTGCTTATGACGATAATAAAACTTTTGTCGGCCTGGATGGTCCCCAGACTAATAGTCCTAACGTGAGCAATACCGGATTTTATATCCGTAAGTTTATCAGTGAGGCATCCGGTTATACTCTCCGTAACTATGCTGAAAACTGGTGGCCTTGGTTCCGTCTGGGTGAAATCTATTTGAATGCTGCCGAAGCTGCTTTCGAGTTGGATGACGAGCCGACCGCTTTACCTTATATCAACCGCTTGCGTCAGCGTGCCGGTTTCCCGGCCAATAGCCTGACAAGCCTGACAATCGAAAAGATTCAGAACGAACGTCGTGTGGAACTGGCTTTCGAAGATCACCGTTATTTTGATATGAAACGATGGAGAATAGCTGATATCACCTGGAACGGAAATACAGATAACGATAAAGCGATTGTTTACGGTTTGTATCCTTATCGTATTGCCAAACCAAAACCGGGAACATCGGATCAGGACAAGTATATTTTTGTAAAGACAAAATCCGAACGTTTCAAGGTGGCAAGAACCTTCCAGCAGTCTAACTATTATTCATTCATTGCTGATGATGTAATTAATAACAATCCGACGATTGTGAAGAATCCATTCCAATAAAAATAAGAGATTATGAAAAAGATTATACCTTTCTTTATTATGATATGTTGTTTGTTGGCAGTAAGCAGTTGCAGCTACGACAACTTTGAGGAACCTAAGGCTACATTGACCGGAAGAGCAATTTATGACGGTGAAGCAGTAGGGGTTAGAAGCGGAAGTTCAGAGTTTGCTTTATTCCAGGACGGCTATGCTTTGCATGGCTCTATTCCGGTGTATGTTGCGCAGGACGGCTCGAAATACACAATCGACAAATGGTGTTGAAAGTAAAAAATCTTTGTTATTTCCTAAAAATTCAGGTCCGCCCAATATGACTTTGCTATCAGGCAGTAAAGCTTTAAGTCTGCAAATAATATGCAATAATATTTCTTTGTTAAATAACCATGCGGTCGCTGCAATAATATCGGGTTTGCATTTTGCAGCGTTCTTTACGATCATGCCTATATTCTCATTGATAGTGCAAGATACGATTTCCCATTCGATATCCGGGTTACCCTTTATTTGTGCATGAATTGCCGGTAATGCCAGGGAAGCATGAGCGTAAGAACTGTTTAAATCTATCCAGAGAATTTTCATATTGCATGATAATTTTTTAATAGATTGCAAAGATATAAATAGCTAAACTATTTCATTGGATAATATGTTATAACGTTAAAGATTTTATAGATAAAAGTATGGATCTGTGTTCTTAAATTAATTGGTAGGTCAATGAAGTGGTTCACGTTTTCTTTATTTGCGATTTTTATGTTCGTAATTAGCAGTTGTAATCACCGACAATCTGCTTATAAGAGTTATGAAGATTATCCGGCTTATGTGGGGGATGATTTGGGAGTAACTGTTGCAGATGGTAAAACTTGTTTTGTATTGTGGACTCCTGTAGCAGAAGCCGTCCAGGTCAGGATATATGATAACGGAGAGAATGGAGATCCTGAGAGAATAATCACTATGGATAAAGATGTTGATACAGGAGTGTTTAGAGCGGTTGTCTCTGAGGAGCTTTATGGCAAATATTATACTTACCGGATATTAAAAGATGAAAAATGGCTTTCCGAGACTCCCGGAATTTGGGCAAAGGCTGTCGGGGTAAATGGCAACAGAGGGGCAATTATACGCATGCAAGATACAGATCCTGAAGGTTGGGATAAAGATATACGGCCACCGTTAAAAAACTTCACGGATATTATTTTATATGAGATGCATTATCGGGATTTCTCGATCGATTCGACATCCGGTATTAAAAATAAGGGTAAGTTTCTTGCTCTCACCGAGCGGGGAACTGTGAACCCTGAAGGTTTGAAAACGGGAATAGATCATTTAAAAGAACTGGGTATTACACATGTTCATCTTTTACCCTCTTTTGATTTCGGCTCTATTGATGAAACAAAGTTATATGAAAATAAATATAATTGGGGGTATGATCCTAAAAATTATAATGTGCCTGAAGGATCTTATTCGACAGATCCTTATAAGCCCGAAACCCGTATCCGTGAGATGAAGCAGATGATACAGGTTTTACATAAAAATGGTATTCGGGTAATTATGGATGTAGTATATAATCATACTTACGTGACTGACGGTTCGAATTTTAACTTGACGGTCCCCGATTATTATTACCGGCATAATCCTGACGGCACTTATTCGGATGCTTCATATTGTGGAAACGAAACGGCATCAGAAAGAGAAATGGTACGCCGATATATCGTTCAATCTGCTCTGTATTGGGTAAAAGAATACCATATCGATGGTTTCCGTTTTGATCTGATGGGAATTCATGATCTGGAAACGATGAACATGCTCAGGGATTCTTTAAATCGAATTGATCCTTCCATTTTTGTTTACGGTGAAGGTTGGACTGCCGGACCATCTCCTTATCCTCAGGAGCTACGGGCAATGAAAACAAATGCACCTCAAATGCCGGGCATTGCTGTGTTTAATGATGATGTGCGTGATGCAGTGAAAGGTAGTTTTAAGAAAGATGAAAATCGAGGGTTTGCTACGGGAAAATCAGGGTTGGAAGAAAGTGTAAAATTCGGTATTGTTGCTGCTACTCAGCATCCCCAAATCGATTATAGTCAGATAAATTATTCTACATCGCCGTATGCTTTGTATCCGTCGCAATCTATAAATTATGTGTCGAGTCATGATGATCTGTGTCTGGTCGATAAACTTATTGTTTCTTTACCTGAAAATACTTCCGAGTCTGATTTGCTTCGATATGATAGATTAGCGCAGACTATTATATTTACGTCTCAAGGGATTCCGTTTATGTTTAACGGGGAAGAGGTTTTCAGAAGTAAAAAACTGGTACATAATTCTTTTGAATCTCCAGATTCTATCAACCAAATTAATTGGGCAAATAAATCGATATATTATGATTTGTTCGATTATTATAAAAAATTGATCGCTCTTCGAAAAAAACATTCTGCATTTCGTATGGTTACGACAACCGATATACAGTCAAATTTACATTTTGAAGAACATTTGCCGGAAAATGTTATAGCTTATCGGTTGAATGGGAAAGCTGCAGGGGATATTTGGAGCGAAATATTTGTCGCTTTTAATGGTAATAATTCTCTTCAAGAAATTTCTATTCCGGACGGAAATTGGACAATTGTTTGTTTAGATGGAAAGATCGATGAGGCCGGAATATCCTCAATCTCCGGAAATAAAATAAATTTGCCTCGTTCTTCGGCAGTTATATTAAAAAGATAAATGCTTGAATTATAATTTATTAATTATTTTATTCCGATCCAAAAAATAAAATCGGATCGGAATAAAATCATATATATCATTAAAAATAACTACGGATATATTTCAATATTCGATCAGAATCTCTATATTTGTATAGAATTTGATATAAAATGGCGGACAATCCGAAGCGGGTACTGGATACTTTGCGGGCTCATATACAAGAGTTGATGAGACGTTGTAATGTTCTGAAGCGCGAAAAAGAGGAATTGGAAAAACGCATTGAAGAACAGAAAAGCACAATTGCAACCTTGCAGAGGGATTTGGATGAGATGAGTATCAAATATCAGGATTTACTGACTGCAAGAGGGCTGGCTCTCGGTGAGAGTGATATTAAAGCAGCACGGAACAGGTTTGGTAAATTGGTGCGGGAAATCGATAAATGCATCTCTTTGTTAAATGAATAGATGCTATGAACGATAAATTTAAAATTCACTTAGAAATAGCCGGGCGCAAGTACCCTCTGAATATTAGGAGAGAAGATGAGGAGATTGTGAGACAAGCGGCTGCATTGGTAAATAAAAAGCTGGCTACTTATAGAGAGCAGTTTGGCAAAGATAAATCGAAATCGATATATGATTTTTTAGCGATGACGGCTATTGATTTATCTCATGCATATCTAAGGCTGAGGGAGACACGGGATGTTGAGATTTTTACCGGAATTGTTCGGGAAATAGATGAAGAGTTGGATAGCTATTTGAACCAGAAGTAGATTTTATTTTTTAAGAGACATATATTCCTGCACTGCAACAGGGCATTTTTTGCCTTTGATGTGGTGCATTTTTTTAATAATTAAATAAGAACAAATGGAAATTATATCATTGGTGATTACGGGACTCGTTTGTTTGCTGGTAGGTGCGACAGTGGTTTTTGTAATAGGAAAGACCTTGTTGAAGACACGGGCACAATCGATTATAGAAGAAGCCGCAAAGGAAGCTGAAGTAATTAAAAAGAATAAATTGCTTGAAGTAAAAGAAAAGTTTCTGCATCTGAAGGCAGATATGGAAAAACAGGCAAATGCACGTAATGCGAAATTGCAGTCTGCAGAAGCCAAAGCAAAGCAACGGGAGCTGCAACTTAATCAACAACAGCAGGAGTTGCAACGAAAGAAAGCTGAGTCTGATGCAATACGTGCCAATCTGGACACACAAATAGAAATTGTAGAGAAGAAAAAAGCCGAATTGGAACGTTTGCATAAGGCCGAGGTTGAACGTTTGGAACATCTTTCGGGACTTTCGGCAGAAGAAGCGAAAGAAAAGCTTATCGAATCGTTAAAAGAAGAGGCGAAGACGCAGGCGGCATCTTATATTAATGATATTATGGATGAAGCCAAACTGACTGCAAATAAAGAGGCGAAACGAATTGTAATACAAAGCATTCAGAGAGTGGCGACAGAGACGGCGATAGAAAATTCGGTGACGGTGTTCCATATCGATTCAGATGAAATAAAGGGCCGTATTATCGGTCGTGAAGGCCGTAATATTCGGGCATTAGAGGCCGCAACAGGTGTAGAAATAATTGTGGATGATACTCCCGAGGCGATTGTTTTGTCAGCGTTTGACCCTGTTCGTCGTGAGATTGCTCGTTTGGCATTGCATCAGTTGGTAACGGACGGACGCATTCATCCTGCCCGTATCGAAGAAGTAGTTGCGAAAGTAAAAAAGCAAATCGAGGAGGAAATTATCGAGACCGGAAAACGTACGGCTATAGATTTAGGTATTCACGGGTTACATCCCGAATTGATCAGATTAGTGGGGAAAATGAAATATCGTTCTTCTTACGGACAAAATCTGTTGCAACACTCTCGGGAAACAGCAAATCTTTGTGCTATAATGGCTTCGGAATTAGGGTTGAATCCTAAGAAGGCGAAACGTGCAGGCCTTTTGCACGACATTGGAAAAGTACCCGATGAAGAACCGGAATTACCGCATGCTTTATTGGGTATGAAGTTAGCGGAAAAATATAAAGAGAAGTCCGATATTTGCAATGCGATAGGAGCTCATCATGATGAAACGGAAATGGCAAGCTTGCTTGCTCCGATCGTTCAGGTTTGTGATGCGATATCGGGAGCACGTCCGGGAGCACGTCGGGAGATTGTAGAAGCATATATTAAACGTCTTAATGATTTGGAACAGTTAGCCCTTTCATATCCGGGAGTTCTGAAAACATATGCGATACAGGCCGGGCGTGAGTTGCGTGTAATTGTCGGAGCTGATAAGATCGATGATACTGAAACGGAAAACCTGTCGACCGAAATCGCAAAGCGCATTCAAGATGAAATGACCTATCCGGGACAGGTGAAGATTACGGTTATCCGTGAAACCCGTGCGGTAAGCTTTGCCAAATAGGACGAGAGATCGGCTTATCTGCGACAAATAAATATTTAGGGCTGCAGGCTTCACCAAAATCTATGATTCTGAGTGCTGACTGTAGCTTTTTTTGATAAAACAGATTATATGAATAACACGTCAGATAATAATAACGAGAATACCCCGATATCGAAAAAAAAATGTAGGGCGAATAAGCTTGAGTGCTATGATTGGCTGTCTGATCTGCCGGAGTCTCATAGTGAGACGGAGATGGTGGAGGTACAGTTTAAGAATACGCGTAAAGGATATTATAAAAATTCCACCCATATTCATCTTGAAAAAGGAGATATGGTGGCTGTCGAGGGGAATCCGGGTCATGATATCGGAGAGGTGACTTTAACCGGGCGTCTTGTTTTGTTACAGATGAAAAAAAATGGGGTAAAATTGGATAATCCCGATTTGAAAAGGGTTTATCGTAAGGCCAAACCGAACGATTTGGAAAAATATGAAGAGGCCAAATCCCGAGAACATGACACGATGTTGCGTGCCCGTAAGATTGCTGAAGACTTGAATCTGGATATGAAAATCGGTGATGTAGAATATCAGGGAGATGGGAATAAGGCTATTTTCTATTACATTGCAGATGATCGTGTCGATTTCCGTCAATTGATAAAAGTGTTGGCCGAGGCTTTTCGGGTACGTATCGAGATGAAACAGATAGGAGCTCGGCAAGAAGCCGGACGCATCGGGGGAATAGGTCCTTGCGGACGCCAACTTTGTTGCTCTTCTTGGATGACTAATTTTGTATCGGTGGCGACAAGCGCGGCCCGCTATCAGGATATATCGTTGAATCCTCAAAAATTGGCGGGACAGTGTGCTAAGCTGAAATGCTGTTTGAATTTTGAGGTCGATGCTTATGTCGAAGGACAAAAAAAATTACCGTCCCGAGAAGTTGCTCTCGAAACGAAGGACAATACCTATTATCATTTTAAAACCGATATATTCAAACGGCAAATGACCTATTCGACAAGTAAGGAGATAGCCGCAAATCTGGTAACTGTAGATGCTTCCCGGGTTTTTGAGGTCATTGCGTTGAATAAAAAAGGTATAAAGCCCGATAAACTTGAAGTTCTGGACGACCAAGAACCGGTAAAAAAAGATTTTGAGGATGTAGTGGGGCAAGATAGTCTGACCCGTTTTGACAAGAGTAAAAAGCGGTCGGGTAATAATGGCGGAAACGGGCAGAATCGCCGTCGAAAGAAACCGGGTTTTAAGAGGAATAACGGAAACGAGGCTTCCGGAGCGATAACCGGACAGGAGACTGCTTCTTCTCAAAACGGAGTTCGTGGAAATAATAACCGAAATGGGAACAACAATAATGGAAAAAACAATAGCAACAACCGGACGGGAAGTACACCTGAGTAAGGTGATACTGTTATTCTGTCTGCCGATACTGTTTTTTTCCTGTACCACAAAGGACGTGTATCATACGTTTAATCACATTCCCGAACGGGGATGGGATAAGCGTATGATAGAGCGTTTTTCTCCGGTAATTGAAGATACGATAAGTACCTATGACATAGATTTGTCTTTGCGTTATACCAACGATTACAATTATAGAAACTTGTGGCTTTTTATTACCTGTGAAGCGGAAACAGGAGAGGAGTTTACCGATACGTTGAATTGTGTCTTGGCCGATGAGTATGGGAAATGGTTCGGTTCGGGTTGGGGAGCTTCCTACCAGCAGACGATTTCTTATAAGACCGATTTTAATTTCCCCCGTAAGGGAAGGTATTCTATTTCTGTTCAACAGGGAATGCGTGATGATGTAATTCCCGGAATTACGGAAGTCGGCATAAAAATAACTCCCGTAACATCCGTTGCTGGAGAATGAACTTAATAAGTCCGGACATAGTCGGTCTCGATATCGCAGGCATAAGCATAACGGGTTAACAAATCTGTCGTTAGCTTTATGGCGTTTTCTATACCGTTTTCTCCTGAATATCCGTTGATAATGATTAGTATTTGTGTCGTATCGGGAGAAAGTTTTGTCCTTTCTTCGTCACTTGTCGGTGTCCCGATAGGACCTGTTGCATCTCTATATACCGGAAGATTTTCTATGTTCAATATACCCCGTCCTATAGCATGGAATAATTCGTTTTCTTTACCGACGCCTAAAGTCAGAAAGTCCCCCTCTATTTTTCCGGCATCAAAACCTCCTATAGAATATCCGGTACGAATAGACACCAAATTGATAAGATCCACTAATGTCGAGATATGATATAATTCCATCCCCTTTGTCAACCGACGGCATAAAGCTTCGGCTGAAGGACGATAGCGATTCGGGTCTTTCCCTAAGTTTTTATATACTTTCCGTGTTGCCAGTATCGTTTCCCGTTTATTGATTGTTTCTAAAGGGTATTCTTGTCGGATTTGAGTTATTTCCTCTTCAATCTCTTTCCAAAGAGATTCGTTATATAAACTGTTTTTTACTTGAGCACAGACAAGTCCAGCAGTAAATTCGGGGCATGTTTGTTTGATTGTATCCGAGATAGAAAGTCGTATTTTCATTTGTTTGTATTGAAAATTGCAAGACAAAAATACGAATTCGCATTCTTAATATATAAGAATCGTCTTAAATTTTATGGAAATGTTTTTTAACTTATTGTTTTTTGTTAACTTTATCGTCATATAGATAAATCTTTATTCGATTTCAATTTTACAATACATACATAATTATTATGAAAGCACCTCGTACAATAAGTTTATTAGTGTTCTTCTGTTGTTGCGTTTTATTACGAGCCGAAGATAACTCTCCGCTGAGGCTGGGTATTGCCGGTCTTTCTCATTCCCATTTACATGAAGTGTTGGTCAGGCTCGATAGAGGCGATTTTCAGATTGTCGGAGTCGCAGAAAGAGATGCAGCTCTTAGAGAAAAAACTCCGTTACGGAAAAAGGTCGACCCTTCTCTTTTTTATGAGAATTTAGAGGAAATGCTCGATAAATCGCAACCTGAAGCTGTTATTGTATATGAGCCTATTTATGATCATTTGAGGGTTGTTGAAGCGTGTGCTTCGAGGGGGATACATGTTATGGTGGAAAAACCTCTTGCCGTAAGTATGAAACATGCCAACCGTATGGCAGAACTTGCGCGGAAGAATGGTATATTGTTGTTGACCAATTATGAAACCACGTGGTATGATACGAATCATGAAGCTTATCGTTTGATAAAGGACAAGGGGGCTATTGGTGACATAACCCGTATGGAGGTTTATGACGGACACCAAGGTCCGGTCGAGATTAAATGCAGCGAAGAGTTTCTCCGGTGGTTGACAGATCCGGTATTGAACGGAGGAGGTGCGGTGACTGATTTCGGTTGTTACGGGGCGAATTTGGCTACATGGTTTTTTGACAATCAAAAACCTGTCAGCGTATATGCGGTCTTGAAACATCAGAAGCCGCATGTATATCCTAAAGTTGATGATGATGCAACGATTATACTTGAGTATCCTTCGGCGACTGTTCAGATTATGGGTTCATGGAATTGGCCGATGAATAGGAAAGATATGCACATTTACGGTTCACAAGGGTATATTTATCAAGATACACCTGTCAAGATGCGGGTTTATACAGATAGAGAGGAAAATTCTGTCATTGCTCCTCGATTAAAGACTCCGTATAATGATCCGTTCTATTTTCTGAAAGCTGCGGTACGGAAAGAAATACAAATTTCTCCACAAGACTTATCTTCATTAGAGAACAATCTGATCGTTGTAGAAATACTCGAGTCTGCCGTGAAAAGTGCGGAAAAAGGCAAGGTGATCCGTCTGAAAAAATAAATTTTTTGAGAGGAATATTATTAAATTATACAATAGAGCTTAGCCGAGATTAGACGACGGGCTCTGAAATTATTATTAATCATAAAAATTTTGAACTATGGAAAATGTTTCTTTTTCCCAAAGTATGATGTTTCGTAAATCTTGGGATTTTATGAAAAAACAAGGAGTTACTATGGTTGGCTTGTATTTAGCCTTTATGGTCGTGTCTCTGTTTTTGAGTCTTATCTCGGGAGAGAATGTTACTTCGGGGCGTTATATCTTGGGAAATTTGCTGGCTGCGATATTATCTTGGGGATTTGGAATAGGGTTCGGCAAATTGATTTTGAATATTCTTGACGGGATGGAACCGAAAATGAGTGTATTCCTCTCTATTTGGTCTCGGGCATGGACTTATTTGAAGTTAGAGATCTTGATTTTATCGGTTATTGTCGTTTTGGGACTGATTGCTTTTATTGCGGCTGATTTTGCCATAAAAACTCCGCCGGCAATTTCACTCTTCATACCTTTACTCGGTTATCTTATTTTGGCGGGTTTATCTATCTTGTTATGTTGGATTATAATTCGCATCTCTTTTGCGGGGATAATTATACTCGATACGGAGTTAGGATGCAGGGCGGCGTTAAAAAGGAGTTGGTACATAACAAAAGGTTATGAATGGAAACTCATATTATTGTATTTGTCGATATTGCTGTTGAATGTATTGGGGTTGCTTGCACTGGTCATAGGTGTATTTTTTACTATAGTCATGAGTTCGTTTATAAGTACGATTGCTTATAGAGTGCTTTGGGCGCTTTACCGGGAAAACGAAAATATTACGGACGGGGTCTCTGCAGTAGATTATGATAAATGAAGAATTCGATGAATAAATGAGAGTTTAGTTTTTGAGGCATAAAAAGCATTGCCCGACAGATTCAGTTTTTAGGATCTGCCGGGCAATGTTTTTTGTTTCGGAACAACTCTCTTTTTAGTATATCTCGATTTTTTAATGCCGACAGTAAAAATCTTTCTTTTTTTATTGTTAAATATATATTATTGTATGGTATTGATTTTTAGATATTTGTTTTTGCTTTAAATGATATTTCCTGTTTTTTCAATAAAGTTGACGTAAAAAAATTGAAAGTAGCTGACGTTTTTTAAGTCACCTATTTGTCTATTAAATGTTTTTGGAAATATAATAATAGTTTTAAATCTGAATGCCGAAAATATTTATGAAAAAATAATTACTAAAAAAAACTTTTTGTATTGATCGTAGTGTGTAATAAACTTCTAATGCCAGTCTTTTAATCTTGATGAAAAAACTAAAATCAATCAAACTATATTTATGAGAAAAAACTATTTTGCTGAACTAAGAGCTGTTTTGCTGATCTCTGCTGCTTTGCTGCAGGGAGTGTCCTTGTATGCGAGTACAGGAGAAGCGGTAGCCGAAACAAAAGGTGCTGCTGCAGGTGAAGTCGCTCAAAAAAAGACTACCGTAAAGGGAGTCGTAACAGATGAGAAAGGAGAACCGTTGATCGGTGTTAGTATTGCGTTGAAGAATTCGACACAAGGGACGATGACCGACATGGACGGAAAATACACTATTTCTACGGATGTAGAAAATCCGACTTTGATCTTTTCTTATGTAGGATACACTTCGCAGACTATTGCTGTGGGTGGAAAGAAAGAGATAAATGTCGTACTTAAAGAAGAAAGCCATGCTCTTAATGAAGTCGTAGTGACGGCTATGGGTATTTTGCGTAAAGAGAAATCATTGACTTACGCTACACAACAGATTAAAAGTGACGACCTGAACAGAGTACAAGATCCGAATGTCGCAAACTCTATCGAAGGAAAAGTTTCGGGAGTCGTTATTACTCCGAGTGCCGGTGGTGCCGGTGGTGCTTCGAAGATCATTCTTCGCGGTAACAAGTCGGTTTTCGGCTCCAGTACCCCGTTGATTGTTGTAGATGGAGTTCCCATGACCAACAATACTCGTGGACAGATGAGCGACCTTGCTACCATGACCAGTTCTGGAGTAGGGGAAGGATCCGACCCGCTATCAATGATCAATCCTGATGATATCGAGTCTATCAATGTTTTGAAAGGGGCTAATGCAGCCGCCCTTTACGGGTCGGCTGCAGCCAATGGAGTTGTAATGATAACCACGAAAAGAGGTAAAGAAGGTAAACTAGCCATCAATTTCTCTTCAAATCTTACTTTCGATACGCCGCTTCTGACTCCGAAAATTCAAAATATTTATGGTGCTGAGGTGACCTCTTCGAGTATCGGAGATCAACTTTCCGTAGACAGTTGGGGAGACAAAGTTTCATCACGCAGTGCAGATAATTTGGTGATCAATGTCCCATTGAACGGAGACCAGTTCGGTGCGGATCGTACACATGAGGTCTATTTGCGTAATAGTGCGGGCGATGATCTCGACGATTTTTATCGTACCGGTCTTACGGCCAATAACTCGATTGCATTGTCCGGTGGTACGGATAAAATTCAAACTTATTTCTCTTTCGGTAATTCTCACTCTAAAGGAATGATCGAAAGCAACTCTTACAATCGCAACTCTTTTGCTTTCCGTCAGAGTTATGAATTCTTTAAACGCCTCCATTTCGACATGTCTATGAATTATGTACAAACTGTGACCCGTAATCGTCCCGGTGGTGGTACTACCGGGAATCCGATTTATCACATGTACATGATGCCGCGCAATATCGATATCGGTTATTATCGTAATAATTATGCCATAGACGAAACATGGAACAGTAACGTAAGGTCTATTTATGTACTTAATCAAGGATCTTATATGTTGACACCGACTCGCGTGGAACTTTCCGGTCCGATGCAGAATTGGGCGTATATGGAAGCCAGACAGAATAACCCTTATTGGTTGATGAATCAGAATCGCAATAAGGTAAACGAAGACCGTTTCTACGGTACGATAACCGGTCGTGCCGATATTTATGACGGATTGAGTTTTCAGGCACGAGTCAGTATCGATCATACCAAGTATAAAAAAGACAGTCGTCGTTATGCAACGACATTCCTTCCTTCCAATATGGATGACTACGGAAATTATTGGAAAGACATCGAGACGGCCAATGAGATCTATACCGACTATTTGTTGAGCTACAATAAGACTTTCGGAGACTTTTCGGTATCGGCTACAGCCGGTTGGGTAGGCCATTTGCGAGAAACGGAGACTCAAAAGACCGATGTGGTGGCCACTTATATAAATCCGAATAATCAAATGCTTTCGACACGTGTCAATTTGTTCCAGACGAATGCCGGAGGAACATCTGCCACCAAGACTACCAAATTGACCGATTGGGATAAAGCAGCACTTATTACGGCTCAATTGGGCTGGCAGGAAAAAGTATATATCGACGGCTCTTATCGACGAGATTGGTATCGGGTTTATAAACAATTTTCCGACCGTGGGACACCAGACAACTACGGTTATTTCGGAGTCGGAGCCAATGCCATTGTCAGTTCGCTTGTCGAATTACCCGACTGGTTCAGCTATTTGAAGTATCGCCTCTCTTATTCAGAAGTAGGTAACTCTATACCTAATCAGGTCTATGCCAAAGGGACAGAGGACCTCAAGTCGGGAGTTATCTCTCCGAGTGCGTATGCCCGTTTTGCTAATCCGTTACCCGAAAAGACAAAATCCGTTGAGACCGGTATCGAAATGATGTTTTTAGATAATCGTCTCAATTTGGACCTTACCTATTATAATTCTAAGATGCAGGATCTTTATATGATAGCGACGAATGCGTCCGGCTTGTCAGAGCCGGTGAATTCCGGAAAGGTTCGCAATCAGGGTATCGAGGCCACGGTAGGCTATAATTTCCGTTTCGGAAAGAACTGGTCTTGGAAAACTTCTTATAACGTATCGTTCAATGATAACAAGATTCTCGAAACTTCATACGAAGAGGATGGTAGTGAAAAGCTTATTTATAACGATTTGATGGGCGTTCGTGTACGTTACCGCAAGGGCGGTTCTATCGGAGATATGTATGTGACGGATTTCAAGCGCGACGAAAACGGTCATTATGTTCTCGATTCAAACGGAACGCCTCAATTGGAAACCGAGGCGAACAAGCAGTATGGTGTTTATGCCGGTAATATGAATTCGAAATGGCAAATGGGTTGGAGCAATACCATTCGCTATAAAGACTTTTCTCTGTTCTTCCTGATCAACGGTCGCATCGGCGGAAAAGTAATTTCGTTTACCGAAGCCTATCTTGATGGATCAGGTTTGTCGGAGCGTACGGCCGAAGCCCGTCAATATGCAGAACAACATAATCTCATAGCTTCTGATTATGGCTCTCAGTTGGGTATGTATCTCCCCGATGGCAGTAATCGTGTCGTGCCGATTTCGTCTTATTATAAAGGTATCGGAGGTGCATCGCCGGCTTCTTCGCAATATATTTATAACGGTACCAATTTCCGTTTGCGTGAGCTTTCTTTGGGTTATACGTTCCGTAATCTGATCGGAGAAAATAAGAATTTAACTCTTTCGTTCATTGCCCGTAACTTATTCTTTATTTATAAAGATAGTCCGGTCGATCCCGATGTATCGCTTTCTACAGCGAACGGAGCCGGAGCATTTGAGATGTTCAACATGCCGTCGTCACGATCATTCGGATTCTCTTTGAATGTTAATTTCTAATCATAAAGCAGTATATCTTATGAAAAAAATCAAAATATTTTTCACGCTTTTGGGATCGGTCGCTTTCCTGGGCTTTCAATCATGCCTGGATTATGATATCCCGACAGATGATTTCGACCAAACAGAAATAAAAGTGGATGATACGATCTATCGTGGAGCGGCAGACAGTATCGATTATATGAAATCTATTTCGGAAGAGGGATTAGATGCTGCGATTCAGGCGCTGAACACCTCTTTCAGGCAGGCTCGCGGAGGAATATACGCGATGCGTGGAGGAAAAGAAGGCCAGATGCCTGGATCACACTCTTATCAACGTCAGTTCTCTTTAGGTCCGGATAATTACGCTCAGTTTACAGTAGTCCCGCATTCCGATTTTATGTACGGAGAGTTGCGACATATCTATGCCGTAAGTCCCGATTTCAATCCGGGACCGTTCTCCTGCTATGAGATTTCCAAGAATGTATTTGTACCACTGTTAAACCGACCGGAAATCGATTCTATTCCCGAAATGAAAGCGATTTTCCTGCTTTTATTCAATTATGCATCTCAGGAAATTGCCGACGTGTACGGTCCGTTCCCGTATGTGGATTTCAAGGCGAACAAACAGAGCTCTCCGTTTACGTATAATGACTTGCGGACTATTTATGTGAATATCAAGGCAAATGTAGATACCGTTCTCAAATGTCTTCACTATTTCGATCAGAAACCGGAATGGTATAAATCGAAAGTTAAAGGCCAGATGAACCAGCATTTGTCCGATTTGTCTGTGATGAAAGCGAGCAGTGTCAGTACATGGATTCGTTTTGCCAATTCATTTAAGTTGCGTATGGCGATGCACATTGTCAAGGTCGATAAGTCCATGGCAAAGGAATGGGCGGAAGAAGCCGTCCGTGACGGAGTGATCGAGAGTACGGATGATGAGATCGGTTTGCGTCCTATGTATTTGGGAATTACTCATCCGCTTTTGGAGATTACCAATACATGGGGAGATTCCCGCTTGAGCGCATCGTTCGAAAGTTTGCTTAAAAGTCTGAATCACCCTTACGCCGACTATGTGTTCGAAAAGAATGGAAATGCTTTTGTAAATAAGACGACAGGAGTCGCGACTTCGGCAAATATGCGTATTATCGGTATGCGGGAAGGGGTTACTCCGGGAACAGGTCAGGCGTCAGGTTCTAATCCTTATATCGGCTGCAGTCAATTGAGTGCGCAAGTATTTGCAGGATATATGCCTCCTTTATATTTGATGAAAATGTCGGAAGTAGACTTTTTACGAGCCGAGGGTGTTCTTTATGGTTTTGATATGGGAGGAGATGCCGGGACTTTTTATAATCGAGGTATAGACAATGCTTATCTCGAAGATCGGGATATGGCAACCTTTTCAACTTATGTGCTCCGTCTTAGCGAGTATAAAGTTCTGGAAGAGCCGCTATCCTACATTTACGTAGATCCGCAGGGTATTGTGGATGATATGCCGAGTGTTACCCAAATCGGGGTAAAGTGGAATGATGGAGATAGTCCTGAAGTGAAACTCGAAAAAATCATTACCCAGAAATATATCGCTGCATATCCGTACAGTTATGAACCGTGGGTGGATATGCGCCGTACGGGCTATCCGAAAGTGTTCCCGGTAATAAATCCGGGTAACGGAGACGGCTCGATATTGGAAGGTAATATAATACGTCGTATGCCTTTCCCGAATACCGATGATTCCTCTATTCGGGATATTCAGGCTACCGGTCTTAAAGCGCTGGGTGGTGCTGATCTTCAGGCTACGCGCTTATGGTGGGATATAGACCAGCCTAACTTTTAATAATATGAGAAAACAGGAATAGTATTTCGGCACAATACCGAAATACTATTCATTAACTAAACAACCTAATTTTAAATTATTTGCTTATGAAAAAGAGACACTTGATTATCAGTGCTATGGTATGTTGTGCGGTAATGGGCACACCGGGCACGGCTATGTCACAAATGTCGGAAACTGCAACGAAAGAGGTGTATGATTTTTCCGGTTTTGTGGATGTAGATTTGTTGGATTTGTTCTATAATGCATTGCAGGAGGGACGTAATTACCCGACAGAAGAAGAGTTTGCAGCCAAAGGTATTCTTCCTTCTGATATTGCATTTATTCGTTCACATGTTCGTAAGGCTCAGATTTTGGATCGTTCAGACCGATTGATCCAGGATACGTATGAAAAACGGGATCTTTGGATGAATATTCCGATGAGTATGGGAAAAGATGGGGCTGTAGGGCAACCTACGACTAATTTTGCAGATGATGTATTCTCGATGTGGAACTACACTAATCTGTTCGGATCATGGAATCATGGTTTTTTCTCTGCTCCAGGTGCATGGGTTGATGCTGCGCATAAGAACGGAACCAATATCATGAGCGGTATCAAATTTTTCGAAAGTTGGGGAACAAATTCTTCAGCTTGGAATAACGTCCTTAGTACTAAAAATTCCGATGGATCATTTAAGTATGTAAAGCCTTTGATCAATTGCTTGATGTATTTCGGTTCGGATGGTATTAACTATAACTGGGAAGATAGCGGGTATGGAGAAGAGAATACCATTGCATTTAATAAGGCGTTGTATAAAGAAGCTGAGGCTTGTGGTTTCGATAATTTCCATTTGGGGTTATATACTTCCGTTTCTGGACTTAATTCATATAATGTGAATTCTTTGTTCGGAAATGAAGAAGGTCGTACTGCCCATACGATGTTGAATTATGCTAGTTCGGACTTTTCCTATAATATGAAAAATTCAGTAATAGCGGCTGAGACTGCGATGGGAACTTCTGAAGGTCTTTATGCTGGTGTGTGGATTGTTTCTATGAATAGAGGATGGTCTCGGCTAAATCAATCAGAAGAATCTAAGAGATGTGGTCTCTGCCTTTGGGGAGAGCATGCATCGAGCCGTTTTTGGTCTTATAATTCTGGTGCCGATGCATATATCGCACAGACGAATTATCAGGCATTGCTCGAGCGTGGATTCTCCGGAGGTAATCGTAATCCGTTGAATCGTCCGGCTATAAGCAATAATGGAAATGAATGGGAAAATACGGATGAAGTGCCGGGGCTTTCTACATTTGCCGGATTGGCTTCGTGGATTCCCGAACGTTCGGCTATTCAAGGTAAACTGCCTTTTGCTACCTATTTTAACTTAGGTAACGGTGACCGTTATAATTATAAAGGAAAGAAAACTGCCGGAGCATGGTATAATATGGCTAATCAGGATCGTGTGCCGACCTACCGTTGGTTGGTGACTGAGCCGGGAACTTTGACGGCAAGTGATAAAATTCAACCGGAATTTTCTCATGACGACGCTTATACCGGAGGTTCTTGCTTGAAGTTGACAGGAGAAGCTACCGCTACAGGTACGGATATTGTTCTTTTCAAGACATCTCTTATATCGAGTGCATCGGGAGCTTATGCCAATATTGCCGTAAAAAGCGGTAAAGAAGGTAATAATGCAACCAATTTGTATGTTATTTTGAAAAAGCAAGACGGTACTTGGTTAGAATTCTCCGTAGGTGAGACAACCGCTACAACCTGGCAGGAAAAGAAAATTATGCTTTCCGGAATCAATCAGGGTGATGTGATCGAACGTATCGGTTTGCGAGTAAAAGGTTCGGACGATAATTATAAACTTTATGTCGGAAAATTGGAGATCAACGATAATGTTAAGACCGTACCGGCTAACGTACAGGATGTGGTTGTAGAAGTAAAAGAAGAAACCAAGACTTCTCTTTCTGTGAAAATGAATTGGAAGTTAGATCGCTCGGCCGTTGATCGTGCTGCTTGGGATTTGTTATTCAATGATGAAGCTGATGTCGATCATTTCGAAATTCTTTATAAGAACGGTGAAAAAGGTAAAGTTTCTGAGATTGCCCGTACTACTTCTTGGGCTGCTTATGTAGGTGATATCACTTTTGAAGGTGTAGATGATGAACCGTATGTCGGTGTTCGCGCTGTTTCTACTGATTTAAAGACATATTCTCCTGTAGAATGGGTAGAAATAACCCGTGCAGATCAATCTGCATTGCCAGAGAAAAAAGATAATGGAAATTATGGCCTTAGCGAAATGGATTCCTCTTGTGACGGTGCTGATATTGCGCGTGCCCAACGTTATGTAACCGATGTGACGACTACCGGTGCAATTGAAAATTTAAATTATCATGTAGACGGACCGGTAGAAGATGGTTCTCAATATGCCGATGCAACCGATATGGTATTGAAAGTGGAACAAGGTCAAGAAGTTACTTTATTTATAAAATGTTTCGATACGAGTAATTCTTATTGGGAGGGTGAAAAGAAGACCGATGGTTTGAGGTATTGTTTTGCCGGTGCATGGATGGATTTGGACGGTAGCAGCACATTCGCTCCCGATTCGCTTAAAAACGGAGGTGAACTTCTTTTCCGTTTAGGTAAAATTCGTGCAGCTACTCCCGAATTTGAAACAGAAGGTATTACCTATACATTTACTATACCGGAAGATGCCCGTCCGGGAAATAGTCGTCTGCGCATCGTGTTCTCCGATGCTTGGTTTGCAGGATCGTTTATCCCATCGGGTTATCATAATAAGGGATTCTCTATGGATTTCGGTGTTGAAATTGTCGGTGAAAACGAACCGCGTCCTATGCCGGTAGATACTCATGACCAAGGTGTTGCAGAGGAACCGGAAGGTCTCGATCAGACTCCGGAAGGTATCAACAACGTTAATAGCGAAGTGTCGAGCTTCTATGTTGCCGACAATGTGATTAACTTTATAAATGTTGATAAGGCTTGGATTTACAGTGTCGACGGTGGTTTGGTTAAATATCTGACTAATCCTGATAAATATAGTGTAGCAGATTTTGCAAACGGAGCTTATATTGTTCGTATGCAATACGGAAAAGTTATTCGTTCCGGTAAATTCGTGAAGTAAGTAAGATTTGCGAAAAGTTGGAATGCCTTTCCGAAACTAAATTTCGGAAGGGCATTTTTTTTGTAAAAACAGTGTCGGTACGTTCTCCTCCCGAGAGTGGAACTGACTATTCGTATGGACTTCTCTACAACTTTGCTCAAGTAAAATTTAGACAGTCTCTTATAGACGAACCTACATTAAATATAAAAAATAACTGACCTTTATTTCCGAAACCCGGAAATAAAGGTCAGTTATGTATAGAATGGATGTCTTATTTAAATAGTGATTTCGCGATGCCGATTTCCAATCCACGTAATTCGGCCAAACCGCGCATCCGACCCAGACAAGAATATCCGGGATTGGTTTTTTTGTGGAGGTCATCTATCATTTGGTGTCCGTGGTCGGGACGCATCGGTATGGAAACGCCTCTACGTTGTTGCAACAGTAGGAAATTTTTCATTACGTTATACATATCGACATTTCCTTCGAGATGATTGGCTTCGTAGAAATTTCCCTCTTCATCCCGTTGCGTGCTTCTCAAATGTACAAAATTGATGCGGTCGCCAAAACGTTCCATCATTCCGGCAAGATCATTGTCTCCCCGTACACCGAATGATCCGGTGCACAGACAAAGTCCGTTCGATTCGTTCGGAACAGCTTCGATCAGTTTTCTGAAATCTTCTTCGGTACTCAATATTCTTGGCAATCCCAAAATCGGGTAGGGGGGGTCATCCGGATGAATGACTAATTTTACGCCGACTTCGTCAGCTACCGGAGTGATTTCTTTTAAGAAATAGATCAGATTAGCACGTAGTTTTTCCGCATCTATGTCTTTATACCGATCGAGGGCTTCCTGAAATTGTTCTACGGTAAAACTCTCTTCCGATCCCGGCAACCCGGCAATCATGTTGCGTATCAGTAATTGTTTGTCGGCCTCGCTCATTTGATCATAACGGGCTTTTGCCTTGGCTTTTTCTTCATCGGAATATTCTTTTTCAGCACCCGGTCTTTTCAGGATAAAAAGGTCGAAGGCAAGAAAAGCCGCCCGTTCGAAACGCAAGGCTTTCGATCCGTCGGGCATGGTATAGGCGAGATCGGTACGAGTCCAGTCGAGTACCGGCATGAAGTTATAAGTCACGATATATATGCCGCATTGAGCGAGATTCCGTAAACTTTCTTTATAATTATCGATATATTTCTGGAAATCCCCGGTCTGGGTTTTTATGTGCTCGTGTACCGGAACACTCTCTACGACCGACCATTTGAGTCCGGCATCTTCGATCATTTTTTTGCGTTTCATGATCTCTTCAACAGTCCATACTTCTCCGTTGGGAATTTGATGCAGGGCGTTTACGATTCCGGTAGCTCCGGCTTGTTTTATATCTTGCAGGCTGACAGGGTCATTCGGTCCGTACCAGCGCCATGTTTGTTCGCATAAAATCATATCTGTAATTTTCTAAGTTGGTTATTAAATCGAGAATGCGTCGAATCCTCCGTCGACGATAGCCACTGTTCCGCTTACGAATTTCGAGGCGTCGCTGATCAGGTATTGGATCGTGCCGACAAGTTCTTCCGGTTCACCGAAACGTCCGAATGGTGTATGAGCGAGGATAACACGTGAGCGGTCGGTCAGTGAACCGTCGGGATTAGTTAATAAAGTGCGGTTTTGTTCGGTCAGGAAAAATCCCGGAGCAATGGCGTTGACACGCAATCCCGGTCCGAATTTCAGAGCAAGTTCGCCGGCCATATATTTTGTAAAGTTCGATATTGCGGCTTTTGCTGCACCATAGCCTACGACACGGGTTAGTGGACGTAGAGCCGATTCGGAGCTGAAATTTACGATAGCTCCCTCTTTTTGTTTCGCCATCTCTTCTGCGAATACCATTGTGGGTAATACCGTACCGAAAAGATTCAAATCGACAACTTTTCGGAAAGCCTCCACGTCAAGATCGAAAATCGTCTTTTCGGGAGGAATCGTAGCACCCGCCATATTACCTCCTGCTGCGTTAAGCAATACATCTATATGTCCGTATTTGGCGATAATATCTTTTTTGTTTTGCAATAGAACTTCTTTGTTTAGCACGTCGGTATATAAAAATATGGCTTCGTTTCCGGCAGCTTTAATGTTATTTACCAGTTCGTTTCCCGCTTCTTCATTACGATCGAGGATAACCATTTTTGCACCTTCTCCGGCAAGATATGAAGATATCGTACGTCCGAGAATACCGGCAGCTCCGGTCATTACCACTACTTTGTCTTTTACACTGAATAGATTTGCCATAATTGTAATATTAAGTTTTAAAGATTATTGTTTTGATAATAGCCGATATTTTCTTTAATAAGAATATCTATCGGCATAAAGTTGATTCGAGGCGCTTTTTTACCGTATGTCAGAAAATTCCCCAATGCTTTTATTCCGTTGTATCCTTGTATCTCGGGGCGTTGGGCGATAAGCCATGTAATCGTCCCTTCTGACAGATGTCGTATATTTCTTTCGATAAGGTCATATCCCACCAGCTTTATCTCTCTTTTACCGTTGTTCTCCAAGTAATCTGCCAATACGCAACATACCGAATTAAATACGACAGCTCCTTTTATGCCGGGATTGGCTTTGAATATCCGGTTTAGGACTTTTTCGTTATATTCGGGTTCATCGATATGCAGTTCGCACGAGAAGACATGACCGGAGAACCCAGTTTTATGGAGATATTCCATAAAACCCTTTTCTCTATTTTTGACCTGAGTAGAACTGTTGTTTCGTTCCCTAATTATTTTTCCGATGAGAATATCGCTTCCTTGTGCTATTTTCCCCGTAAGCAATTTTGCGGCAATATATCCTCCGTCATAAGAATTGGTTCCGAAATATGCCAATTGATTGTTTTCGGGGATATTGGAATCGATATACACGTATGGTATCTGTTTTTCATCGAGACGGGCAGAGAGTTCGGTTACCGAGTCTGAAAATAATGTTCCGATCAGTACCCCGTTAAATTCATCAGAAAGAACCGTTTCACAAACGTGCTCGAATGAGGTTTGGTCATATTGGTCGAAGAATATTTTTTGAACGACAATGTTGTAGTCGTTCAGCTCTCCGGCAGCTTTGTCTATCCCTTCCGCAGCCTTTTCCCAATATTCTCCCGGCCGGAAAGCCGGAATCAAAGCAGCGATATTGAATTGCTTTTTCAATGCCAGCGACCGAGCCATGAGATTGGGCCGGTATTCAACTTCTTGCAATACTCGGTTTACTTTTTCTTGGGCTGTTTTAGATACTTTTCCTCTGTTATGCAGAATCCGGTCGACTGTTCCGACGGATACTCCTGCCATACGGGCAATATCTGAAATGCGAACATTTTTTGTTTTATCGGTCATGAGCTATTTTATGCTGTGTGTGCGTACACATTTATGATTCGCAAATGTAGCGAAAAATATCGGGTATTTATAATATTTTTTATTGTGTGTGCGTGCACATTTTAATTTGATTGTATTTAATATGTTGATTATTATTGTTTTATGTGTTGTGGTGTGTAGATTGACTATGCTGTAAAACATAAAAAGAGTCTGTTTGTATGGTAAACCTATTTTTTTTACTTTCGTTCCATAAAAAACAGAAGAAGATGATAAAATTGGTAATATTTGATCTGGACGGTACTTTACTGAATACGATCAGTGATTTGGCAGGGAGTACCAATTATGCATTAAAGCAATGTGGTTTTCCTGAACATGAAACTGATGCTTATAATTATTTTGTCGGGAACGGAATAAATAAACTTTTTGAAAGGGCACTTCCCGAGAATGCGCGTACTCCGGAAAATATAGGAAGGATGAGAGGTTTCTTTTTAGAACATTATACCCAAAACAATACATGCTTGACAGTTCCTTATCCGGGCATTTCCGAACTATTAAGAGAATTGCAACATAAAGGCATTGCTTTGGCTGTTGCTTCGAATAAGTATCAAGAAGGTACGGAGAAGTTGGTGCATTATTATTTTAAAGACATCGTTTTTTCTACGATACTCGGTCAGCGTGAGGGAATTCCGGTAAAACCTGATCCGGTCATTGTAAAAGAAATACTTCGGGTGAATGGTGTATCGGCAAATGAGACGCTATATGTCGGAGATTCGGGGGTAGATATGCAAACGGCTGCAGCGGCGACGGTTACTTCTGTGGGTGTGACATGGGGTTTCCGCACTTGTGAAGAGTTGGTAGAAAACGGTGCTTGCTATATCGTGGATTCCCCTGCTGAGATATTAGAACTGTCAGGTCGTCTTTAATTTTTTATTGGTGCGAAGTTGTTGAGTCGGAATATAAAAACAACGACAGCCTTTCCTCACGGAATGGCTGTCGAGTAACCAAAATATATAGAATAGTTTAATCAAAAAATCATTCTGTACAGGTAGTATATGCTTTTTTGATTATTACAAAAATAAGATAAAAAAAATTATTGTGCAAAAAAAAATCGATAAAACCCGTATTGTTATCGCTGAATAGTAAAAAATATCGGTTAAAAATCGTCTTTTCATAATAGTTTTATTATTTATAATTGGTATTAATTTCGATTTATATTTTGCTACATGGAATTCGAAAATTTGGGCAGACTTGTCATGAATGATTCAGATTGTTTTTTTTAGAGTTTAAATAAAGTTAATACAAAATATTTTGTTTAGTAATTAATGTGTTGTATAACATGTTTTCTGTATATTTGTACCGTGTTTTTCATGGTATTAGATTTAAGGTTAACGAAGATTGGTTGTCGTGAGACAACCATTTTTTTGTTTATATGCCACTTATTAGGGATATTCAGTAAATGTCCCTAAAAATCAAGATGGCATATGAAGATGATAGA
>OGYL01000828.1_pt1 | contig 24764 bp, 21 predicted proteins | sample 1576541 | NCBI WGS metagenome assembly OGYL01 (sample SAMEA3541551, study PRJEB24748) | human gut metagenome | biome: human gut; feature: human-associated habitat; material: faeces | place: China | collected 2012 | reverse complement strand
GCACAAGGGGGCAGAATCGCTTGGTTTTAGGGGGCAGCTTACACTGGATTTTCCACCGTTCTTTCTTCAAATTCTTTCTGTGTCATATCTGAATGTATTTAGTTTTATATTCTTTTCGTGTAACTGTTTTTATTACGTTGCAAATATATGTAACATTGGTAATATTACCAAATGAAATAGGTAATATTTTCAAGTGATATTACCAATATTTACCAAGTAAAACATAGAAATATTATCATTATCAGATATATAGCTTTTCAAAAACACTGCAAAATAATTTCAGAAAAAGCATTTTTTAACATTGTGGGAATGTATGCTTTTTGATTTATTCTACTTATTAAAATAGATATTTTAGGATTATAGCTCTGATTTTGAAGAAAACAAGTATAAAAAACATTGGCGTATATATACACCGTTATTGAAAATATTACCTACATTTGCAGTATAACTAAAGTAATATTGATATGAATAAGACACTCTTTAAGAAAGTCAAAGACTTATGTAAGGACACTGGTTTATCAGAGAAGTACCTTACTGCGATAACCGAAAAAATGGGTGGCAGCATTGAGGATGATTCTACTGATGAAGCGGAAATCGAAAAAGTAGCAAACCAAATAGCGGATGTGGCAAAAGAAAGTCAAGGAGAAGCTACCAGGTGGGCTAACAAAGCGAAGGAACCAAAGGAGCCAAAAGAACCGAAGGAACCCAAAGAACCTAAAGAACCTAAAGAACCGAAGGAGCCAAAGGAACCTGATAACGATCCAAACAAACGGATCTCCGAACTTCAAGCGGAAATGGATAAAATGAAACAAGAGCAAGCTAAGAAAGATCGTGAAACAGCCGTTCAAGCAGCTCTTAACAAGCATGGTATTCCCGAATGGAGAAGAAAAGGTTTGGTTATTCCTGATGAAGAGGATCCAGATGCTTATTGCGCTGGTCTGAAACAAGACTTAATAACTCAAAACCTTATTTCGGAAGATCCAGAGAGTGTAAAAACAGCAAACGCAAAGAATGTTGAAGAGGCTTCTGATGCGTTGCTGGAATCAATTATTGTTAAATAAATCATTTTACAATGAAACGAACAAAAATCTCATTTGTCGGTGAAAAACCGATTTTCACAGGCAGTCCGCAAATTGTACCAGGCGGTTTTAATCTGGATCGGGAGAAACAGCGTTTTTCTGTAGGTGATATTATCCCTGCCGGAACACTCGCTATTTTCAATGAAGTTACAAGAAAGGTACAGATTGTAAAAACAGCGAAGGTTAAAGCTATCGGCACAAAGGATAAGAAAGTTATCACTTTGTATTCAAATGGCTATTGTTCACCCTGCTTTTCTGTTGGAGATAAGCTGTTACAAGCTAAATCCGTTAGTGGAACTTTTGAAGATGCACCTTCTATTGTGTCTATTGAAAAGCCTGGTGTGTCAAACGCTCCGTATGTAATTACACTTTCTGCTGAGATCTCAGGTTTGGCAGTAGATGATGTGCTTGTAGAGGTTGTCGAAAGCTCTACTAATGCTGCTGTTATTGGTGAACCTAACTCTTTAACAATCGAAGAAGTTACTGTAAAAGAGTTTGAAACAGCCATAGATGTTACAGAGGACACTATGCAATATGCTGTAATGGAAAGACGTGTTTTGCCTATTCCCGACAGCATGAAGGATAGCACGAAACGCTATTTAAAAGCGAACTCTCACATTCGATTGTCGCAAACTTATTAAAAGGAGGTGCTAAATGAAATCTATTTATTCAACTTTTACAGGTTTGTTTAAAGATGGCAAACCTATTGATTTTCTCGCAACGTGGAAAAAAACACTGGATAAGGCTTCTGAACGTGAAGTAGCATTGTTCCAGAAAACTTATTCGGATGAGTGGTTTGATTGGGAGGCTCCGCAACTCTCTTTGAGAGCTGAGGGTATTATGGGCAAATATCATTTGCGTGTGATGGCAACCCTGATCGGTGATGAATCCCCCACTCCGTTAAGACGTTCTGACGGTTTTGATATTTGGAATGAAGAAATTCCACGTGTCGGACATAAGTTCTTTATGAAGGCTTCCACTTACCGCAAGTTGCTGGAAGTTTATAAATCTCCGTTCTTGAAAGACGGTCAAAAGGTTAAGCAGATTGAAAAGACTTTGCGTAACGATGTGGAAAACGCTTATCTGGGCTGCAAAGATACTGCTGATTTTATGATTCTGAAAGCTATATCAAACTTCGGTGTTTGTCGTTTCATTCCTTCTATCAACAACCCTGGTGGACGTGAGTTTGAAATTGATTACCTGATGGATGAAGCTAACAAACTCGTTTCAGCCTTATTGTGGAATGACGCTAACTCAAAAGCTGGCAAGTTGGATATTATTCTAACTCTTACCATGATCGTTACCTTGTTCAAAAACAAAGGTGTCGTATTTAAAGAGTTACTGATGGCTCCTGAACTGCTTGCATTTATCCGAAGAGATATTACAATTCGAGAAGCAGCCTACGGTAAGGACAAATCCGGCAAGGTTGTTACTATCCCAGACTTGAACACCTTGTTTGCTGATAACGGTCTGCCTAAAGTTCGTGAGATCACCCGTCTTGTGGGTATTGAAAAGGACGGAGAACGTGAGCCGTTAGATCCCTGGAATCACAATATGATTGTATTTAAACCTGCTGGAAAGATTGGCTTTATCCAGCCTTCTATTGAAGATAACGAGCTGTTTGAAGAGGACAATGTAGATTACATGAACGCTGGTAACGGTATTCGTATAGCCAAATGGCGTACTGGTGAATCTACAGGGCAAAAGGCTGGTGAATATACACAAGGATCTGCCCGTTTGATCCCGGTTATCACTGAAATTAACGGTATTGTCTGCTTGCAAGTTAGAGGCTTTGAAGAGCCGGAAGAAGCAGTAGAGGGAGTAACTTTTTATACGAAAGAACAATTCGATCAGAAGGCAGCAGCAGCTTCTTTGGTCGGCTAAAAACGATGCAATATGGTAACATTAAAAGTATTAAAGAAGTTCCAAGACAAGGACAACAAGGAGAAAATTTACCAAGTCGGTGAAACTCTATCAACAAGCGATTTGGATCGTGTAAATAATCTTGTTTCACGAGGAATTTGCAGTATTTCTGCTATCAAGGAGGCTAACAAAGAAGAAAAGAAACCCGAAAAAATTAGCCTTTTTGATAAAGAGTTTGAAATCGGTGCTGTAAAAGGTGCTTTGGCTGAGATTGGCGTTTCAATCAATAAAAATGCTGGCGTTCAAGCAATCACCAACAAACTCGGTGAACTTACTGAAGAGCAAAACAAGGCTCTTTCTGAAATCTTATGTAAAGAGTAACCTATGACGAATTTAGACGCTATCCGTGCTTTATGCACTAAAATATGTTCCGGCTTCTACCCGGATCAGAATGTACTTGAATTTACCCTTTTGGATAATGGTATAGATCCTTCTAAAAACTTCATCCCCAAAGATGTTGAACTGGTGAAGGCTGCTATCAGTGTCGTTAAGGGAATGACTGAAAACAGCCATTCGGAAAGTGGAATTTCTGACGGGTGGGATGCGGATCGTATTAATAAAAGTATCTCCGCTATTTGTCGGGAGTACAATATAGATAGCTCTGATTTTGTCGAAGAATCTTCTGTATCAGACGGTTCTAACCAATGGTAAGTTATGCAATACAACGGAACAATACAGTATAAGGTTTTATCTGGTGGCGGTTTGGATGGTAACGGTGAGCCGATTATATCTACCGTATCATGGAGTGAGCCTATACGTTGTCTGTACAAAACGGTAAAGCATAGCAACACAATCTATCAACAAGGTAAGTTTACTGATAAAAGCTATGAGATCCTAATTGAAAGTAGGGATTTTCAAGCTGATACGGTAAAACTTACCAATGATAGAACACAGTTTTTGGGTGAGTTTGAAGTACAGGATATTGAGTTTGTTAATCGCTCAGGAAGAGTAAAGATTACGGTTTGATGGGATTCACGAAGAAAACGCCGGATAGTGCTTTTAGCAACTTTCTTGATGATACCAAGAAAGCCGTTATAGGTAGAGCTATTAAGGCTTTTATCTATGTCGGTGAAGCGTGTCTGAAAGAAGCCCGTTTAAACGGCAACTATACAGACAGAACGGGAAACCTTAGAAACTCTATCGGTTATGCCGTGCTTTTTAATGGTGAAGTTATGGAAGAAAGTGCTTTTGCCAACACAAAAGGTGGGCAAAACGGAAAGAAGCATTTGGATAGCTTGAAAAAGAACTATCAAAACGGTATTGTCTTGATTGTATCTACTGGAATGAGTTACGCAGCTTATGTAGAAGCCCGTAATTATAATGTCCTTACTTCTTCCGAACTGCTGGCTAACAAACTTGTACCTCAGATTATGAAACAATTAGGCTTTGAAATGAAATGAATAAGACAGGTGATGAAATAGAGCTGGACGTTTTCAACATTATCACAAACAGCCAACTTGCAAAGGAAATAAAAGGTAACGTTTATCGTGAAGGAACACGAGATCTAAACCCTATGGAAGAGGATATAATTGTATCGTTTCTTACTGGTTTGGATGGGCAGTTTCAAACTGGCTCCGTAACGGTAAATATTTATGTTCCCGACAAAGACAATGGCAGTAAGGTATTGGTTAAAGATGTTGGCAGATGCCGTTATCTGGCACGCAAAGCCGATGAGGTTGTTAGATCCTTGAAACCTACTGATTACAGATTTTCTTTAGGTGCAACAATTAAAAGCTACAAAGCAGAAAAGGTAGCTATGCACTTTGTAAACGTAAAGATCAATTTTGAACTAAAAACATTTTAAATTATGGCAAACAGTGGTATTACATGGGGTAAACCCCTGGTCGAATTTGGGTTAACTGGTGAGGAAGATGCAGCTCCTTCCAGTTTCAAAACAATGCCCACAGCCGAAGAAAATACAGTTCTTCTTACAACCGTAAAAGGGAGTGCGAATGAATTGTACGGAGAAGGGCATGAACTGGTAGCTCGAAAAATGCAAAAGTCTTATAAGCAGCTTGCTATGAGTGTGTTTATTCCTTCTGGTACAGAGGAACCTATTCCAGATGAAGACGGAGTTGTAAAAGATGAATATGCAGTACGCCTTACTCCAGAAGATGATACGCTGGAAGGCTTCATCATGCGTAAATGCTCCGTTGAAGTTGAGGAAGAATGGTCGTCCGCAAAAGGAAAGATGTTAAAATACATCTTTAGCTCATTAAAGCCCAAGACGGGTAAAATGATTGAGAAGTACAAAAAAGCAAAATCATTAGATGTAGGTTAATTGAACTATGAACAAGGAAAAAGACAACATAGAAGGGCTTGTGTCTGATACGATCTTACAAAAGCCGTATTCTATACAGATAGGACAAGAAACATACAGGGTTGCATCTCCTTCTATTGCTACTCTTATCCTTGCTTCTGAACTTATTTCTCAGCTTCCTAAAGTAGAGTTAGACAAAAGCCTGGTTACATTTGAATCGCTCCGTATTGCGAAAGATTGTAAAGTTTTAGGCGATATTGTAGCTACTCTCATTTTAGGAGCTGAGAATATAACTACAGAAGCAACCGTAGTTCAAAAGTCTTTATTCGGTTTGGTACGCACACGCAAAAAGGTTACGATTGATAACAGGGCTGTTTTATCCGATAAGATCTTGAAACGACTTTCACCAAGTAAAGTGAACGCTCTTACCCTTAAAATCATAAACAGAATGGAGATAGGAGATTTTTTCGGGCTTACCGCTTCCCTGATAGAGATAAACCTTCTCAAACCGACAAAAGCAGGAGAAGCGGATCCGAAGGAAACGATAGCATCTGGGCGGTAGTAGCAGGAATGGCAAAGGCTTATAATCTGACTTTTGATTATATCCTATACAAAATGAGTTTTGCGAATGTTCGTCTGTATAATGCGGTTCTGCCTTCTTTCTCAGCAAAAAAGGATGGTAAAAAAGATACTGGCATTATTCTAAATGGTGATGATCCCAATAATCAGGATGCAGTAAATAACGCAATATTTGACGTAAACGAAGATGAATAACAACGAAGGTACAACATGGTGGGCTTTAGGATTGGATAACGCCAAATTTGAAAGCGATGTGGCGAAATCTAACTCTCTTTTCCGAAGCATAGGCAACACAGCCGAAAAGGAAGGTAGCAGGATAGACAATATTTTCCGTAAAATAACGGTTGCTGCAACTGGATTTTTCACGGCTCAACAAGCGTTGGGATATGCTCAGAAGATAGCTCAGGTAAGAGGCGAATACCAACAGTTAGAAGTTGCCTTCAATACCATGTTGGGCAGTAAGGCTAAAGCTGATGCTTTAATGACACAGCTTGTTAATACTGCTGCTAAAACTCCGTTTGATCTCGTTGGTGTGTCAAGTAGCGCAAAACAATTACTTGCTTATGGTATAGCTGCTGACAAAGTGAATGACACTTTGGTACGGTTAGGAAATATCGCTGCTGGCTTATCTATTCCATTACAAGATATAGCCTGGTTATACGGTACAACCATGACACAAGGCAGATTATACGCTGAGGATCTTAACCAATTTACGGGTAGAGGTATTCCGATGATTCGTGAATTGGCTAAAGAGTTGGGTGTAGCTGAAAATGAAGTTAAGGCTTTGGTTTCCGAAGGAAAGGTAGGATTCCCCGAAGTTCAGAAGGTTATAGAAAACCTTACAAATTCTGGCGGTATGTTCTACAACCTGATGGAAGAGCAAAGTAAGACTATTACGGGTAAGATCTCCAACATGAGCGATGCTATTTCTGTAATGCTTAACGAAGTAGGGAAAGCTAACGAGGGAACAATCAATTCAATACTGGAAACTGGTATCTCCGCTATAGAGAACTACGAGGCTATCGGTGAAACTATACAAGAATTGATTGTTACTTATGGCTTGTACAAAGCTGCTGTAATTTCGGTTGCTGCTACAAAAAATGCCGTTACGACTATTAAAGCCACTGGAGAAGCTGAGGAACTAAGCAAATTGCTTACTGTAGAGCAGCAAGCAGCCATTTCAAAACAGAATTTAACCAAAGGCACGTTAGAGTATGCAACTGCCGTAAAAGCTGAAATGGCAGCAAATATAGAGGCTCAAACCGCAGCTTTAGCCAAAGCTCGTACAGAGGTTTCAGCAGCCAGCCAAGCCGTAGCAGCCAAGAAAGCCGAATACCTTGCTGCTAAAGAGTTGGAGAAGCAAAGATTAGCAGAACTTATGTCTATCGGTGCTACTGGCTCTGCAAAACAAGTAGAAGCAGCAGAAAGAAAATTAGTCGCAGCCGAAACAGCCAGAGAAACAGCAGCCTTACAATACCAAGCAGCCACACGTGATTTTAGCACCAAGAAAGTAGCGGTAGAAACGGCTGCTAAAACATTGAATACCACTCAGACAGCAGCCAACACAGCAGCACAAGCAGCCAATGTAACTACAACAAACTTGTTGGCAACTGCAAAGCTCAGGCTTACGGCTGTAGCTACCAGGTTGAAAGCCGTTATGCTGGCAAATCCTTATACTTTGGCAGCAGCAGCCATAGCAGCTCTCGGTTATGGTATTTATAAACTTATCACTTATCAGACTGACGCAGAAAAGGCGCAAGAAAAACTAAATAACGCCATATCTGAGAGTGAAAAGGTTATTGGAGCTGAAAGATTGCAAATTGATGCGATGTTTGCACGTTTGAAAGCAGCCAAAGAAGGTACGGATGAATACCGTTCTGCAAAGGAAGCCATAATGAGCAAATACGGTGAGTATTTGAAGGGGCTGGGGGATGAAAAGAACGCTTTGGATGATCTGGCTAAGGCTTATCGTATCATTACGCAAGAAGCCGAAAAATCAGCTCGTGCAAGAGCTATGGATAAAGCGGTTGATGAGGCTTCTAATGACTACATGGATAAGGAGGTAGAAGCCAAAGAAACTGTAGAAGAGCTACTAAAAGATAAGTTCAAGGGAAAGAAGGATAAAGACGGTATCGACCTTGCGGAAACTTATTACTGGAAGATTAAGCCAGTGCTGGAAGGTAAGGGGGAAATTACTAAAGAAATCCAGGATATTATAAAGCAGTTTGACGAAACCAAATACTTGCCTGGCGATCCCATGACTGGTATAGGTGCGCAAACCTACATAGCTAATGACTTGCAAGATGAAATAACCAAAGTATTCAAAGCTCGTGGCATTTATAATAATATCATAAAAGAGGCTCAAAAACGCTTCGGGGAGAATCCTAACCAAAATCAGAAAACGGGTAATCAGGAAGAGGTATTTTATACCAAAGGTAAATCCATTTCTGAGATAGAAGCAGCCATTACTAAAGGTCAAGAAAAACTGGAGGCTTTCAAAAAGGCTCTCAAAGAGAACAACGGCTTAATGTCTGATGGCAAAGTAGTAACCGATGCTGTTGTAAAAGGGCAGGAAAGCTATATAGCTAAATTAAAGGCTACCGTTCTTGAACGTGAAAACGAGCTGCAAATTATTAGCCAAGTAGAGAGCCGTATTTCTAAGCTGAAACAGGAGCAGAAAGAAACCGTTAAGGGTAGTGCTGAATACAACGACTATCAAAGACGTATAGATTCACTGAGTAAAAAGTTACCAGATAGAAAAACGTCCTCTTCTCAAAAGGATTATTCCGATGAGATAAAACGTAATGCACAAGAGCAGATCCGTATTAAAAAGGATATGGAATTTGCTGTAAGGCAAGCTGAGATCAACACCTATAAGGAAGGACTTTCTAAAACATTGAAACAAAACCAGCTCAACTATGAGCAGGAAATGGAGCAGATCAAACGTCAAAAGGAGGATAAGCTAACCAAAATTCAAGAGTGGGAAAAAACTATATGGGAATCTCAGGGCAAAAAAGGTACGTTTAAGCCAACTACCACCCAATTATCAGAGCAGGATGAGCAACAATTTAAAGCTCTTGAAAATGCTGCTGGAAAGAAATTGTCTACTGGCAATCAGACTGCAATAGAAGAAATGCTAAAGCAGTATCAGACCTATGCGGAAAAGCGCAAGGAGATAGAGGAAAATTTTCAGCAAGATATTGACGAAATGCGAGCTGTTAATGAGAAAGATAAGAAAGCCGGAAGGCAAGTTACTTTCTCCGAAGAAAATATCGCTCAGGCTGAAAGTGATAAACAAGATGCTTTGGACGCTTTAGATCAAGAGATAGCTACTCGTGAAGCGACTTTTAATGTATGGGTAGAACAAATATCCTCTATGGGGTTAAGACAGCTAAAGGAGGCTTTACAAATAGCCCAAGACACGCTGAAAAAAGAAGGTGACAAGCTGGATGATAAAGAAAAAGCTACTCTTCGTGCGCAAATTAAAACCCTGGAGAAAAAAGTAGAGGTTGCTGAGGCAAAAGACGCAAGCATTTCATCTGCTGAAAAAAACAAAAAGAAGTGGAGCGATACCCTAAAGGTGATGAATGAGGTAGATGATACTGTTAATAATATCATTTCAGACTTTGACGGGATGGATGATGCAACCAAAGCTGCTTTGTCTGCTGCTACCAATATCGCAGGAGGTATAATTTCTATGATAACGGGTATTCAAGCGTTGGCGGTTACTGGTGCAGAAGCTATCAAAGGAGTAGAAAGAGCTTCGGTTATCCTTTCCATAGTCGGTACAGCCGTTTCCCTTATCACTTCATTGTTTGGGTTGTCCTCTAAGGCTGAAAAGGAACACCAAGAGGCACTTAAAGAAGTAGCCGAGAACAAACTGGAAATGCAACGCCAGTACAACTTATTGCTCATGGAGCAAAATTTACTTTTGGAGGAAGCAACATCTATTTTTGGTACAGATCAAATAGAAAAAGCTATCAATGCAATAGAGGTATATCGTGATGCGATAGCTGAATATAAAGAAGTCCTAAAGGGGGATAAACCAACTTATCAGTTTCAGTTTAACCCTAAAGGGAACTGGGGGCTTGATGAATACAATGCAAAATTAAATGCGTACAATCAGGGTATAGGTGCGCTTAATGATATAACCATAAAAACGGGAAGTTACACTACTGGAGCTTGGTTTTGGAAAAAGCAGCATGATATTTATACTTCGGTACTCCAGGTTTACCCGGATTTAATAGATGGTGAAAAAAATCTGAACAAAGAAAGAGCGCAAGCCATTCTTGACACTCAAACAATGAGCGATGAGAATCGGAATTTGTTGCAAAACCTTATAGACCTTCAAGAACAAGCGGAAGAAGCCCAACAAGCACTAAGAGATTACTTAGAGGGTACTTTTGGCTCTTTAGGTGATAGTATAATGGATAGTATCACTGAGGCTATTGAAAATGACGGTGTAGATGCGTGGGAAAAGTTTGGAGAAAAAGGATCTTCTGTATTGGAAGATTTGGGTAAACAGATTGCCTACTCTTTATTCTTCTCTGATAAGTTCAAAAGACTACAAGCGGATTTGGAGAAAATCTATGGATCCGGCAAAACAGAAGAAGAAATAGCTAAGGAAGCAAGGGATTTGGTTTCCTCTTTCTATCAAGGTATCGGTACGGATATGAATAATGCCCAACAATGGATGGAGCATTGGAAAGAAGAAGCAAACAAACAAGGCTTTCACCTTTGGGAAACAGAGAATCGTGAGGTTTCCAGCAATAACGGCATAGCAGCAAGTCAGGACAGCGTAAACGAGCTGAACGGAAGAACAACTGCAATTCAAGGGCATACCTATTCTATAAATGAAGGTATTAAATCATTGGTTAGCCATTGTGCCAAATTTCTTGAGGTATTAACTGGTATCAGAGAAAATACAAGCTATTGCAAGAATCTGGAATCTATCAATTCCAATATAAAGGAAATGAAAGAAAGCATAGGTAACATGAACGATAAAGGTGTAATAATGAGGAAATGAAAAATAACTTATACATAGACGGTACGGACGCTTTTACTCGGTTCGGGGTTTTTATTGCTGAGGGTGGGCATAACGAAGTTGTTGCTTTCCCGGCATTAAAAGCACCAGAGGTTTCTAATGATTGGGCTGAGTATGACGGTATCGAAGTGGATTTGTCGGATCCTAAACTTGATACTAAAGAACTTGAAATAAAGTTCAACGCAGTAGGTATGTATCAGACTGGAGATTTCATTTCTCTGTTGTCCGATGGAGCTTACCATACCTTTGAGTTTAAAAGAATCGGATATACTTGTAAACTCCGATTGGTTTCAGAGGTAAATGTAGCTCTGTATATCGGTGCTAAAAGTTTCTCGTTAAAATTCGCAGATGATTTCCCTTTGAGAGATTATAAATATACGGCTCCTTTATCGACAACCAATATACCCACGCAGGGGTATGAAATAGACGGGATAGATTTCTCCGTTTACGGTATTCGTGTATTGGAAGGAAGCGAGGCACAAATACTTAAAGCTCCAGCAGTGAAGAAAAATATGTTACGTAACCTTTCTACCCAAAATGGGGCTATTTATGATGGCAAACAAGTAGTGTACCAACATAAAGAAGTTGCCTTGAATTGTTGCTTAATCGCTAAGAATCTAACGGAGTTCTGGAGAAATTACAATGCTTTCCTTCACGATCTGATAAAGGTTGTGGAAATAGACGAAGGCGAAGGCGTGAAGGTACAAACGGCTGAAAGATCCTTGTTCGTTGAAAGCACTTACGAGGAATACCCATGTTACTACAAAAGCTCAAAAGTAAGTCTGTTTTCCCCTGACGATCAAGTTTGGTGCGCTTTTACCTTAACGTTGGTATTTACTGCCTTTAGAGTTGGAGGGGATGAATATTTACTTGCTTCTGAGGCTGGAGAATTGATAGTTACAGAAGATGGTGAGTTTTATATAGATTTGAAAAGCTATGGCTATTAAAAAGAAGAAAATAAGCGAGCTGACACTTTCGGATAACCTGAAAGGATTGTACACTATTGGAGTTAAATTAATCAATGGGGTACAAACCAGCGTAAAAGTAAGTTTGGAATACATTCAAACGGCATACGAGAACGCTGTAAAAGCAACCAACAGTGCAAATGAAGCTGCCAAGTCTGCTAACAATGCTGCTTCAAGTGCCAACACTGCAACCTCAAACGCAAATAAAGCTACTGAGGCAGCGAAAACGGCTACCAATAATGCTAATGAGGCTACCCAACAGGCTAAAACTGCTACTTCTAACGCAAACTTGGCTACTCAAAAAGCGAATACAGCAGCTACCAATGCAGATAATGCACGAAAAGGATTAGAAGAAATAAAAAGTGCAACTGAAAGTGCTACAGCCAATGCCAACAAAGCAGCTACTAATGCGAATGAGAAAGCGCAAAAGGCAGAAACAGCAGCTAACAGTGCAAATACTCAGGCAAATAGGGCAAAAGAACAAGCGGATAATCCACCGAAAATGGGTGAAAATGGCAACTGGTGGAAATGGGATGAAACGCAAAAGAAGTATGTAGATACCGGGATTTTGGCAAAAGGCGGTATTCTCTATCCTACTTTTACGATTGATCCCGATACAATGGAACTGATCATGTATTACCAGGATGATATAGCTACTGATATGTTTGATATTGACAATGAAGGATTTTTAATTTTTAACCCCAAGTGATATGGCAGAAGGAAACATAAGATTAGGAAAGGTTGCTTTCGTGGATAAGGGAACTTATTCAGCAGCTACCACATATAATACATTTGATTTCATTACTACGGATGATAGTTGCTATCTCTGTATCAAGGACGGGAACAAAGGACACGCTTTAACCGAAACTACCTGGTGGAAATGTATTGCTCGTGGAACAACCGCCACGGCAGCAGCTAAAAAGGCTGAGGACGCTGCTAAACTGGCTAATGAAAAAGCTACAGCAGCCGATAGCGCAGCAGGTAAGGCAGTAGAGGCTACCAACAATGCCAACGCAAAAGCTAATGAAGCTCACGAAAAGGCGGAAGAAGCCAATACTGCTAAAGATAATGCAAATGAAGCTACTGGCGATGCAAGGGTAGTTATCGCAAGGCTGGAGGAACTGGAAGAATCGCTAATCTCAAAATACAAGCTGATCCCTACTTCCATGAAGCTAAACTACCCGAAAAAAGTTACTTACAGGAATACCCAGCCTTTCAAAGTTGAGGTAGAATTACTTCCCGTAGATACTGGTAGGAATGTATTGTTTCTCGGTGATGATCGGGCGGTGTCTATCACTCCTGATGGCGTATTTATGATTAACGGTGTAGGAATGAGTAAAATTCACGTTATCCCAACGGAAAATACGGGTATTTATCAAACTATACAGATTGAAGTACAGGAGCCAGGAATAAGGTTTACTTCTGGTAAGGGTATGCGTTTATCCGGCTCTGGTGGTATCATATTAACTTAGTAAATTTTATTGTTTAACTTCTTAACACTATAAAAAATATGGCACTTACAACAGAAGAGGAAGCTAAAGTAAAAAAGATTATTACAGCTTACGACAATGGCAAAAGATTAAATGAATTACCAGTAGCAGACAGCAGTAACCCTTTCGACCTCACAACTGAGGTATTGGATAAAAGCGGAGAAAGCAAACAAGCTGGTCTGGCTGCTATGCTACCTTATGCAGAGGATCAATGTAGTTATGGCGTAGAATTAGATGTAACAGTATCTTCTTCGGTTCTTACCCGTACTGGCAATATGACACTGCATAAAACATTGCCAATTCAAAGCAAGATGAAAGGGTGTTTGCTATCAGATGAAGGCAAGGTTATTGAATACCTAAACCCTACCAACTGGAAAGCGCATAAAAGGGATGGTTCCAATGGTATGGTTATGGTGGAAATCCCTGCTCACTGGAGAAGATTTTATACCAATGGAAACAAAAGAGGTGTACGAATCAGTGAATACCCAATACCTGGTTATCATTTCGTAAAGAAATGCTATATATCGGCTTATGAGGCAACAATCCAACGTAGCACTGGTAAACTGGCTTCTGTAGTAAATACTTCGACTGATTACAGAGGTGGTAATAACCAAGCAGATTGGGATGCTTTGCCTAAATCCCAATTAGGCAAGCCAGCTACATCTACGAGTAGAACAAACTTTCGTGCTGCTGCTCGTAAAAGGGGAGCTGGTACGCAATGGAACTGCATGGACTATAACGCTTATATCACTTTGGCATGGCTCTATTACATAGAGTATGGAAACCTTAACTGCCAGTTGGCTTTCAATGCCCAGAAAGATAGCAACGGTTATGCTCAGGGTGGTTTGGGTAATGGTGTAACCACATGGGATGGTACAAAGTGGAACAACTTTAATGGTTATAATCCTATCATTCCTTGTGGTACGAGTGATGAATTGGGAAATGCTTCAGGTGAAGTAGCTTACACTTTAGAGAAAGCAGAAGGAGAAAGCAGCAAAGTATTTACCGTACCTCGCTATCGTGGTATTGAAAATCCCTTCGGGCACGTCTGGAAGTGGACGGATGGAGTAAATATAGAAGTGAAAACCAATTCAGACGGAGGAACTTCTAAAGTGTATGTTTGCGATGATCCTTCTAAATACAACGATAGTAACTACACAGGCTATACGCTTAGAGGATTGGCAGCACGTGCAGAAGGTTATGCAAAAGAAATGATTTTCGGTGAATTTGGCGATTTGATTGCTTCTGTAGTCGGAGGTGGATCTACTACCTATTGGTGTGATTACTTCTATACCAATATAGGATCTAACGCTCTTAGGGGTGTCATTTTCGGCGGTCGTACGTCTTATGGCGATCGTGCGGGCTTCGGTTATGCGGGTACGTCTTACGCCCCCTCGACTACGTCTGCGGGTGTCGGCTCTCGGCTTTGTTTTATTCCTGAATCGTGAAACGAGCCTGGTTTAGACTGCAAAACCTAAATGGTTAATAAACAAATAAATATAGGTTGGTTGCTGGTGGGTGTCATTTTCAGCGGTAATACGAATAATGGCGATCATGCAGGCTTCGGTTATGCGAATACGAATAACACCCCCTCGAATACGAATGCGAATGTCAGCTCTCAGCTATGATTTTTCAAAATAAACTCAACATACGAAGCAACGACCTTACCTATTGGTAGAAGATAACATAACTCATAAAGGTGCTGGTAGGGAAACCGAAGGCTCTGAGTACGAAAAACAAAGAATATGAAGAGATTAAGTAATTTATACGAGCAAATTATTTCACTTGACAACTTGCACCTGGCTGATGAAAAAGCCAGAAAAGGCAAGTTGCGTTCTTATGGTGTCAAACGACACGATAGGAATAGGGAAGCAAACATACTGGCTCTTCACGAATCTTTGAAAAACAAGACTTTTGTAAATTCTAAATATGAGGTATTTATAATCAGAGATCCCAAAGAACGGCTTATTTACCGTTTGCCTTATTATCCTGATAGGATCTTGCACCATGCCATTATGAATATTCTGGAGCCTATATGGGTGTCCTTATTTACAGAAGATACCTATTCTTGCATTAAGGATCGTGGTATTCATAAAGCAGCAGATAAAGTAAAGAAGGCTTTGAAAGAAGATCCAGAACACACTACTTACTGCTTGAAAATGGATATAGTGAAGTTCTATCCAAGTATAGACCATGATATTTTGAAAACAATATTACAGAAGAAAATCAAAGATAAAGATCTGCTTTGGTTGCTTGACGTGATTATAGACAGTGCCGATGGCGTACCCATAGGGAACTATCTAAGTCAGTATTTTGCTAATATTTATCTGGCTTACTTCGATCACTGGATAAAGGAGGTTAAGAAGGTAAGATATTACTTTAGGTATGCAGATGATATTGTGATTTTAGGCGATGATCCTAAACAGCTTCACAAACTCCGTATAGAGATTGAAGAATATCTGCATGACAATTTAAAGCTATCACTTCGTAAAGTGGATCCTAAAACTGGAAAAAAGAAATGGAAGTTTCAAGTATTCAAAATTGATAGCCATAGAGGTATTGATTTTGTCGGGTATGTCTTTTACCATACCCATACCCTTATTCGGAAGGGAATCAAAAAGAACCTATGTAGGAAGGCAGCCAAGCTGAATAAGAAAAAGTACATTTCCGATATGGAATACAAGCAAGTTATTTGCAGTTGGTTTGGCTGGGCTAAATACAGTAATTCTAAGCATCTATTAAAAACAATAATTAAAAAGCAAGTATATGATACACTACGATTTTAAGCCTTCTAAGTTAGAGGCTAACGGGAATGGTTCTTACACATACCGTTGGGATATTCAGGAAGTTCAAGTAGAAAACCATTTTGGAGAAGCTGGAGATAATGGGCAAACTACAAAATGGACTTGTAACGAAGTTGTTGTTTGGGGAATGGTTACAAATGATAAGCTGAAAAAGGCAGTTATTACCCATTTGTGGGATTCGGATAAAGAAGCCAAGATTATCAATGATTATAACGCTGCCCAGCTCGGTATTCTTACTGAAAAATCAGCTACCGATGATTACAAGGAATATTTGCAAAAGAGAAAAGCTATCAAAGAAATGATAGATAACGATTGTAAGGAACTTAATATTATATTGTGATGAAAAAGTTTAGTGAGTTAGGTGTAACCGTACAAGATGAACGTAAAATGTTCAACTGTAGCCAGGTTTCTATTTCGGACGTGCTGAACTGTGAGATCATTGTAGAAGATTTCATTCCAGATGTAAAGACTTCGCACGGTGAAGGAAGATACCTTGTGAAATTTAAACATAGCAATGGTGCGGATGGTAAGTTTTTCACAAACGCAGCTTCTTTAAAGAAAACTTTGGATCAGATCCCCAAAGACGCTTTCCCTTTCAGCACTACGATTAAAGGGATGAAATGCGGAAATGGTAAGATCTATCAATTCACTTAGTAAACATGAAAATACATTTCAACAACAAGGAGATTGATATTCTGGTAGATACAAGCAGCTACCGATATACGGCTTTACAGAATGTAGGCACTCTTTATCTGTACTTTGCCAGTGAAGAGTTCATAAACATTCCCGTAGGAGCTTATTGTATCTACAAGAATATCACTTACTACCTTATGGATCCTGACGACTTCAAGAAGAAAAGCAGTCGGAATTTTGAATACACTCTTGTAATGTATGACATAGGCGCAATATTGGGTAAATACAAATGCCGGGATATTGTTTCTAAGCGTTTAAAGTTCGATTACACTGCAAAACCTCACGAGCATCTACAGTTAATTGTAGATAATCTCAACATGAGAGATAGCGGTTGGAAGGTTGGCGAATGTATCGAAGCAGAAGAAAAGACTATTAACTACAACCATATCTTTTGTAGTGAGGCTTTGCCTACTATTGCCGATACGTTTAAGACGGAGTATGAAATAGATCCAGCTATCAAAACGATACACTTGCGTAAAGTTGAATATAACAAGGGTGAGCCTTTGCCTCTTGAATATGGGAAAGATAAAGGTTTTGTTCCAGGTTTAGGACGCTCCAACAAGGACGGAAATAGACCAGTTACCATATTGTACGTTCAAGGTGGGGAGCAGAATATAGACTTTAGCAAATATGGATCTAAGGAATTGCTTTTGCCCAAAAATCAAAGATTGGAGTATGAAGGGCGTGCTTACGTTTCGGATGCGGAAGGCTTGTATATAAAACGGGCTGATACAACCCTTACGGATGTTCAAGAGGATAGTTTGGATTGTTCTCATATTTCACCTAAAAGAGTAGGCAGTGTTTCTAATGTTGTTGTTTCTGATAAAGAAAAGAATTTCTATGATTTTATAGATAGTTCTATTCCTGATGATCTGAATTTTGAGGATTACGTGATAGAAGGCAATAACATGACTGTTATATTTCAGTCTGGTATGCTTGCTGGCAGTAATAAAGAGTTTGAAGTTAAATATGTTCATAAAGAACGTAAATTCTTGATAACACCACAAGAAATAGACGGTCAGATTATGCCCAATGACATATATAAGCCTAACCTGGGGGATAAATACGCTGTGTTCGGAATACAGTTGCCGGATGCGTACATTTGCAATAACTCAACGAAAGAAGGTGCAAGCTGGGATATGTTCAGGGAAGCAGCCAAATATCTTTATGAGAATGAAGATCCAAAATTCACATTCAAAGGAGAATTGGATAGCATTTATTCCAAAAAGCGTTGGCTCTCTATTGGTGGCAAAATAAAATTGGGCGGTTATATACTCTTTAAAGATCCGCAATTCATACCAGAAGGTATAAAGATAAGGATTACCAGTATTAAGGAGTATATACACAGACCTTACAGCCCGATTATTGAATTATCCAATACTACTACTGGCGTAACGGTTTCAAGCGAATTAAACAAGATAGAGAGTAACGAGGTTAAAACCGATAACCAATATAAAAACTCTATTCAATTTACAAAAAGACGTTTCAGGGATGCAAAAGAAACTATTTCAATGTTGAATGACGCTCTTTTGCATTTCTCAGGCTCTATCAGTCCGATTTCGGTACAAACAATGAGTTTGCTTGTTGGCGATGAAAGTTTGCAGTTTCGTTTCGTGAACAACAAAACCAATCCGACACAAGTAGAATATTTCGTTACCTATGACAGCAAAAAGAAAGTGCTTTCAGCTCCAGGTGGAATATTACAACACATGACTATCGGGATTGATACACTTTCTTCTGGGCATAAAGCCAGTGAGTATAAGTTTTGGGATATTGAAAAATACACTTCTCCAACTTTGACGGAAACCGTAGGGTATTATCTCTATGTGAAGGCTAATAAAAATGGCACTACTGGATCATACGTTTTAAGTAAAAACGCTATCAAGCTGGAAGGTGTAGAGGGGTATTATCATTTCCTTGTAGGTATTCTAAACAGTGAATTTGAAGGAGAACGTTCATTTATTGAACTATTCGGCTTTACTGAAATAGTTCCTGGAAGAATAACAACTGATAAAATTGTTTCGACTGATGGAAAAACTTATTTTGATCTATTGAATAGTATTATATCAGGAAAGATAAGATTCCAGTCGGGTTCATCGGGATTATACGAACTTAGCGAATGGGAAGATGTGAGCAATCTGATAACCCAAGCACAGAACACCGCCAACACCGCTGTTGAGAGCGCAAAAAACGCTAATACTGCCATTGGAAATCTGAATAACTATGTGAACGGTGCGTTTGCTGACGGCATAATTACGGAAGCGGAAGCGAAAGCAATTGAAAAGTACATCAACACAGTGAACAACACGAAAGCTGCCGTGGAAGCTGCGTATAACAAACTGTACACAAACGCCTATCTTACGGGAACGGCAAAAACCGGGCTTCTGAATGCCAAGGTTACGCTTATGGGCAGTATTGAAAACCTTATCAGCGCAATCAATTCCGCTATCGCCGATGGTAGAACCACTGTAACCGAAAAAAACAATGTTGATAACAAATATGCCACTTTCAACAGTGCGTATGCCGACTTTAACACTGCTGTAGAAGTTGCAAACAAGGCTATTCAAGACAAACTGAAAGGGTATTCGGATGAATATTCACAAAAGTTTGATGAGTTTATTGGTGGCAGTTTTAAGGACTTAAAGGACAATGCTGTACTAAAACAGACAATTATTGAAGGAGGTTATCTGAAAAATGACCTTATTGACACAAACAATTTAATTGTAAAGAAAGTTTTTTCAAAGGATGGAAAGTTTAAGATATTGGATGATGGCTCAATGGAAGGAACTTCGGGAACATTTTCTGGGTATTTGAAAACGAATTTCCATTTAGTAGAGGAAAGTGACGCTATATATACAAAAGACAGCAGTCAAGGACAATACGGCTATAAAATCAATAAAGAATTAAATCTAAAGGTCGATATGGAGGGAGAAAGTAACGGGGCTACTATAATATTGCCAAATGAAATCCAATACATAGGTTCAAGGGTAATATTACATAATGGCTGTTATCCACCATATACCCGAACAGTAGGAAGTATTAGGTACAGTTCAGTTTGTATTGATGATGGGGGGCAATTAAGGGGAACATCCTCAAATTCTTCTGAATCAGGCTTATTGTCATGGACAGACCCTAATAAGATAACATGGATAAATGGTGTCATTGAACTAATAGGTATTATTGAAAAAGGGGCATACAGCCCGTCACTTTTAAGTTGGAAAGGTCAGTCAAATAAGGTTATCCCAAACCCATCAAATGGTTATATGTATTATAATACTGAAAAAAACAGAAATTATGTCTATTGGTTCGGTCAATGGAATGAAATCCCAACATACGAAAACAACCCGATAATATGGAAAGGGAAACTGGATCAAGCTCCAGAAAATCCTGAAAAAAATTGGGTGTACATTTCAAGGTATGATTCTGTTTTCATTTATAATGGAATAAGATGGGAATATATAAGTTACTATGTTATAACGGCTGAGAAATGCGGATGGAGTGCTCTAAGCATGAGTGGGGTTTCAATAGAGTATATCCATTATTAATAATGAAGCATTTAATTTTTTACTTTTGGTGTATATGTACACCAGAATGATTATATTTGCAGTTATTAATCAATAACTTAATAAAATATGGATTGGGCAGCATTATTTGCGTGTATAACAGCTTTGGGTACGGGCTGGTTTGCGTATAATCAGTTAAAGCATAATCGGCTTGCTGATATTAAGGCTAAAGAACTTGAAAGACAATTAGAAAGAAAAAGCACTCGCAGAAGTGAAAACTCTGCTCGTGTGTATGGTGAAATTCATAAAGTATTGAATGATCTTTCATGTGATCGTGTGTATATTATACAACCATATCCTTTAGGAGATAATCATTATCTCACAATCTTGTATGAAGTTACCGCTAAAGGGGTTGCCCGTATTAGTGACTTTTGGCAAGATATTAAGATGTCTGAACTTCCAAAGTTTACGGCTTCAATGGCTCGAAATGAACTTATGCTGATACGTGATATTGATAGTTTGGATGGAACACGTGCAAAGGCTATGTTTAGTTCCAATGGAACACAGTCTTTAATCGTTCAAAAATTACACGATACTACCCATGATTGGGTTGGTTCTTTGGTCTGTGATTTTACAGAATCCATCCCTGATGATTTTGATGAGGAAGCAATCAGAAAAAAACTTCATTTTGCAGCCATGCACATTCAGTATATCCTTCCAGAAGTAAAAGAACGCAAGTTATGAGAGTAACAGAATATCTGAAAGAACTTATCAAAAATGGATCGGGGCACAGTAGCAAGAGTTTTTTTCTTGTTGCCGTTACCTTAATGGGGTGCTTCCTTCTGCTTATTGTCGGTTTTATTTTGGTTTATGAAGTAATCGTAAACAAGTCTATCAAAACCGATCTTATGGGATTATCGGCTTTTGTCGGTGCTATCACTGCTTTGTTTGCTTCGGCTGGAGTAACCAAATGTTTAAGCGAAAAAAATGAAAATAAAAACGTATGAAAGTATTATTAGACAACGGACACGGAGAAAATACACCAGGTAAAAGATCTCCGAAGTGGTCGGACGGATCACAGTTATTTGAGTGGGAATATGCCAGAGAAATTGCCAAAGGCGTATATAACCAATTACGAGCAAAAGGTATAGATGCTGAATTGTTGGTAAAGGAAAATATAGACGTACCTTTGGCAGAAAGAGCCAGAAGAGCAAACGAGATAGCAGCCCGATACGGTAAGACAAAAACGCTTCTTGTTTCTATTCATTGTAACGCTTCTGGAACTGGCAAGGGTACAGGATGGGAAATACATACCAGTCCTGGAAAAACAAAAGCTGATGATTTGGCGCAAGTTTTCTGGGATATGGCTAATAGAATGTTTGGAGGAACTTGGAAAATTAGAGGTGATTGGTCGGATGGGGATGGAGATTGGGAAAATAATTTCTACATTCTCAAAAAGACTTCATGCCCGGCTGTTTTAACGGAAAACTTCTTTATGGATAATGAAACAGATTGCAAGTTTCTACTATCTCCAGAAGGAAAGGCTCAAATTATCCAGTTGCACGTTGATTCAATCCTTAAATATATAGAAGATTATGCGTAAATTTTTATTTATTGCGCTTGTTTTACTCGTAGGAACAAATATCTTTCTGTTTAAACGATTAGATAGCGTAAAGAAAGAACGTAATCGCTTGGATAGTAACCAAGCAGCATTACTTTCAGATGTGGAACACTACAAAACAGAAGCAGGGAAAAACGCTACTTCTGTTTTAAGGCTGGAACTGACGAAAAATGAGCTGGAGAAGAAAAACAAGGATCTTACCAAAACAGTAGATGATTTGAATATAAAACTCAAACGCATTCAGGCAGCTACAACAACAGCCACTAAAACGGAGATAGAAATAGAAACAAAAGTACGTGATAGCATAGTGTATCGCAACCAGCTTGATACTCTTTTAAATTTTCGATGGCGTGATTCTTGGATAGATTTAAGGGGAACTATTGATAAAGGGGTATTATTCGCTAAGATAGAAAGTGCCGATACATTACACCATATCATACACAAGATACCGAAAAAGTTTCTTTTCTTCCGATTTGGGGTGAAGGCTATAAAGATGGATGTTGTAAATTCAAATCCACACAACAAAATTACATATACTGAATATATAGAGCTAAAAAAATAGCTTTTGTAGAATACTTTTTTCATTTCAGAACGTGCATACTGAGAAGTACGCACGTTTTTTGTATCTTTGCAGTGCCGAATTTATATCGGTGTTGCATTAGTGAAAACCTCGCTTCTTTTTGTAGAAGTGGGGTTTTCCATTTTCTTTGTAGAAAGCCTAATTATTATACTATTTCTACAAATATTCTACAAAAATCACAATATCCGTTGTAATCCACTGATTATTAGAGTTAGAACAAGACTTTCCTAAACTTTAGATAGGGGTTCGATTCCCCTCGGGACTACAAAATAAAAAGGGAAGTCGATTCGTTCGGCTTCCCTTTTTTATCGTTAACTTGTATAGTCCTTATTTAGTTACTTCAGCAGCCGGCTCAGCTATTTTTTTGTTCTTCAACATCATGTATGCGATAGGAGATGCAATGAACAAAGAAGACAATGTACCAATTACAACACCGAGGATCATTGCGAATGCGAAGCTGCGGATAGAGTCACCACCAAGGATGAAGATACACAGCAATACGATTAATGTACTCAATGAAGTATTGATAGTACGTGCCAGAGTAGTGTTCAATGAGTCATTGAACAACTGTTTCTTGTCGCGTTTCGGATACAGGCCGAAGAACTCACGTACACGGTCGAAGATTACCACCTTGTCATTGATAGAGTAACCGATAGCTGTCAGAATAGCACCGATGAATGTCTGGTCAATTTCCAGTGAGAATGGCATCCAGCCCCAGCAGAGAGAATAAGCACCCAAGATCATCAATGTATCACTTGTCAGTGCAGCTACAGAACCCACACTATATGCAATGTTACGGAAACGAATCAAGATGTACAGGCCAATTGCAATCAAAGCAAGTACTACAGACCACATAGCGGAAGTCTTGATATCATCTGCAATGCTCGGACCTACTTTCTGTGAGCTGACGATACTACCACCAGTATGGTTTTCACGATCGATAAATGTTTCCAGAGTAATGTTTTGCGTCAATACGGGCTTCAATGTCTCATAAAGATATGCTTCTATTTCAGAGTCAACATTGTTGCCGTCTTCTTCAATACGATAGTTTGTACTGATACGTACAGTTTTCTTATCTGTACCGATAGCGATTACACTAACGTTAGCGTCACCAAATTTACTGGAGATTAACTCGCGTACTTGTTCTGGTTCTACCGCATTCTCAAATTGTACCTTGAAGTTACGTCCACCTGTGAAGTCGATACTTTGGCTTAGACCGCGTACAAAGAGTGAACCGATACAGATTACAAGAATAACACCTGTAATTGTCAACCACTTCTTGTTGCCACCCATGAAGTCAAAATGTACATTCGCCATCAAGTTCTTGGAGATCTTGGAAGAGAAGGTCAGGTTCAACCATTTATCTTTATTCATGAAGTACTCATAAACCAAACGTCACCGGAGACGATTGTGAAGGAGCCGGTCAAACTTTTAGAGTAGTAACAAATCTAAAGGAACCTGATGATTTCTTCGGAAAGCCTGCTTCATTGACAGTGTCCGGACAATTACACGTAGAACCATTTGCTATGGCTTATGAAAAGGTCTACACCTTTGGACCTACATTCCGTGCTGAGAAATCCAATACTCAAAGACATGCAGCAGAATTCTGGATGATTGAACCTGAAATAGCATTTGCCGATATCAATGATGATATGGATTTAATGGAAGATTTCTTGAAATTTGTAGTGAAGAGAGTTATGGAGCGTTGCTCGCAAGATATCAAATTCTTTGAGACCTGGGTCGACAAGAATCTCTCCACTAGATTAAATGATTTCTTGACCAAGCCTTTCACTCGTGTCAACTACACCGAAGGAATTAAGATTCTTCAGGAAGCACAAAAGAACGGACATCAATTCCAATATCCTGATATTCACTGGGGAATTGATTTGATGAGTGAACATGAAAGATATCTCACTGAAGAGCACTTCAAAGGACCTATCTTCTTAACAGATTATCCTAAAGATATCAAGGCTTTCTACATGAAGCAAAATCCCGATGGAAAGACTGTTGCCGCTGTCGACTTATTGCTTCCTGAAGTCGGTGAACTTTGCGGTGGATCCCAACGTGAAGAAGACTATGACAAACTTCTTCAAAGAATGAAAGAACTCAATATGAACATCGAAGGATATCAATGGTACTTGGATCTTAGAAGATATGGTGGATGCGTCCACTCCGGATTCGGTCTTGGATTCGATAGACTTTTGATGTTCCTTACTGGAATTC
>OGYL01000817.1_pt1 | contig 24914 bp, 20 predicted proteins | sample 1576541 | NCBI WGS metagenome assembly OGYL01 (sample SAMEA3541551, study PRJEB24748) | human gut metagenome | biome: human gut; feature: human-associated habitat; material: faeces | place: China | collected 2012 | reverse complement strand
GATGGCAGCGTATGAACATCGCCCTTATTTTACAGAAAATGGCGAATCGGCAGCGGCTGGACGAGCTGATTGAGATTGGTCGGCAGATTCTCTCCCGGCTGGCAGAACTTTAAAACTTTCCCCGCAGTTGGAGGGCTGCGGGGTACATATGGGTTGACATCCTTGCAACGCAATCGTTGATACCTTTATAATAGAGCCGAAAGGAAAGGTTGGTGCTCGATATGATGTTTACGCTGAAGAAAATTGCTCTTTTCCCGATTTCTCTCTTTGTGGCGTTTCTGGCTCTGATGGCAAAATGGCTGCTGACCCTGTCCAGCTATGTGGTCGCGCCGCTGATGCTCTACATCTTCGGCTGCGGCATCTACACCGCTTACCGCCAGACTGGGAATCAGTTTTTTATTCTGCTGGTGGCGGAGTTTATCTGCTTCGTTCTCTTTTTCGGTGCAACTGCCATCACCGAGGGCATCGGGCGTTTCAGTGAGTGGCTTGCAGAACTGTGAGGGATGCTATGAGCAAACAGAGGATAGAGGATTGTTATTTTGAACACAACAGCACGATTTTTTCTGAGATGCTGGGTGAGGATGAAGAGTATCTGCGACTGAAAAAAGCCAAAAGAGCAGCTGAGGAAGCCTTGCAGAGCGTTATCAGCAAAGAAGCGTGGAATCAATATCTCGCCTTAGATGAAATCTGCAATGAGCTGGAATGCGCCAGATACAAGTCAATGTATCTGGCGGGTGCCGCCGATTACGAAAAAATATCCAAATGATCTCAATGCCGCCTCCGGGCGGCATTTTTTCTTTGCAATAGGGGGTGATGATGCTGGCAGCAACACGGCTGATTGCGCTGCACAAAAACAAGGGCATGACCGTTGCGGCCTGCCTGAAAAATCGCACGGACTATATTGAAAACCCGGACAAGACCGAGCAGGGGCAGTTTGTCAGCAGCTATGCTTGCAGCGCCCTGACAGCAGATGAAGAATTTATGCTTACCAAGCGGCAGTACGATCTCGTAAACGGACGCAGGCAGAAAAGCGATGTGATCGCTTATCAGATACGGCAGTCCTTTCGTCCGGGGGAAATCACTGCAGAGGAAGCTAACAAGGTGGGCTACGAACTTGCCATGCGTTTTACCAAGGGCAAGTATGCGTTTGTTGTTGCCACCCACACAGACCGGCAGCACATCCACAACCATGTGATCTTTAACTCCACGGCACTGGATGGCACCAGAAAGTTCCGGGATTTTTTCTTTTCGGCGTTGGCAGTGCAGCGGTTGAGCGACCTGATTTGCTTGGAACACCAGTTGTCCGTCATTGAGAAGAAGCCCTATCGGGAACGGCAGAAGAGTGTTCTCTATCCTCCCAAGGAAAGCAACAGGGACCGCCTATGCGGAATCATCGACACAATCCTTGCAGAAAAACCGGGGGATTACGAAGCGTTTCTGCAAAAGCTGGAGCAGCAGGGTTATGAGGTGAAGCGTGGCAAGTACACGGCGGTGAAGGGCCTTGAGCTGCTGGACACGCCGGGCATAATCCATATTGACATCGCGCCAGACAATAGGCACATTGTTTACCCCAATAATCCTCAGGAAACTCTGATCTTCATCTCCCCAAGGTTTAGGAATACAAAAGGTAATATCCATATCAGGTTGCATGGCCATACCACGAGTCAATCCATAACTTGCAGTACCCAAACCACCTAAAATATGAGGGGGAAATTCCCAACCAAACATTAATGCTTTCATATAGTATGTATAGTTTATTCGGCGTTATACTTCTTCAACATTTCTTCTATTCTTAGAATAGCAGCCACATTCATGGCAAACGAGATGGCTCCACGACCTGTAAAAGGAGGATTTCCATCATAGATTTCAGAAATAGTACCAATACAATGATTGGTCATTTCTTCTTCCATGCTAATCAACATACGTCCGGCAAACGCTGCTCCCGATTTACCAAACACTCGAAGATAAGCCTCCAGATAAGCACCCAACAACCAAGGCCAAGCTGTACCTTGATGGTAAGCCAAATCTCTCTCGACCTGAGGCCCTGTACAATAAGGACGATATCCTTCGCTTTTGGGACTCAATGAACGAATACCTTTAGGCGTTAACAATTCCTTTGTAACAATATCCAGCACAGAACGCATTTGCATACGTGTCAATGGTGAATAAGGAAGTGCTACTGCGAAAATCATATTCGGACGAACACTCCAGTCAACAAACGAACCATTTACATAGTCAAATAAATAATTGTATCCATTAACGAAGGTATTCGGGAAAGAAACATTGATCGCAGTGATTAATTTATCAATTCTTTTATCTGTTGCTTCGCCATTCATTTCGCGAGAGAAACACAACGCATTATACCATGCGGCATTAAACTCAACAATATAACCAGAACGCGGAACTACCGGCCGACCGTTAACTACTGAGTTCATCCAAGTGATTGCTTTGTCGCGTCCTCCATCGGCAAACAACAAACCACTATCCATCACTTTCAACCCTGGATGTTTCTGCGACATTATATATTCGAGAGCCTCATCTATAAACTCTTTATACAGTTCTCTCGCCTTGTCTATACCAACCACCTTGGCATATTGCTGGATAGCCCAAATTGCCCATAAAATAACATCGGGTTGTTCAATTTCCTGGATCACCGGATCCTGAGCACCATCTTCCATAAACGCTCTTAGAGCCGGTAAAGCTGTGGCCATAATCTTTTCGAAACGTACCGGATCATCAATAGATAAGGTACATCCCGGAGTTGCTAAAAACAAATCACGAGCTCTTACTTTAAACCAAGGATAACCGGCCAGCAAATAGGCATCCTGTTTTTTAGGACGAAAATAGAACTGCTGTGCCGAATTCTTTAAACAATTATAAAAGCTAGTTCGTGGTGTACGCGCCGCAACTTCTGTATCATATAATGTCTTCAAACGGGTGGTTGCTACCTGACTGTCTCCTGCGCTAAAGACAATTGTTTCCCCTTTCTTTATAGGTACTTCAAAATATCCCGGTACAAACAAATCTTCTTTATAAGGATAGCCTCTCTCCTGTTCTTTTGAATATTCAATGCCGTAATACCATTTCGGATCGAAAACAAAATTTACCTTTTTGCTGAATTGCATAAACAATTCCGGATACCCAGGATAAAGGCACATTTTGATTCCATTCGGAACGACTGTATAATTCTGGTTTAAATTACCATTGGCATATGTCAATTCCTTAACACTTCGGAACGCCAAAAACGGGCGGAACCGTAAAGTTGTTGCAGAATGGGCATCTTCAAGGGTATATTTAATCATGATTCGATTTTCAAACATGGAAAAGACCTTTTCCTTTGAGAAGATAACACCGCCCACACGGTAAACCGTACGAGGTACCGTATCACAAGTATATTCACGTATATACTTATGTCCCTTCGGACTGAAATTATTTTCCCCATACTTGTGTAAACCCAGATTAAATTCAGCACCATGTTGGATTACGGTTTCATCGAGTGAAGATAGAAGTACGTGATTATCATCGTCCAAAGCGGGCACAGGCATCACCAGTAATCCGTGGTATTTACGAGTATTACAATCTACGACAGTACTACTATGGTAAGCCCCTAAGCGATTTGTCCTCAAAACTTCTCGTGTTAGCGACTCTTCCAAATTGATCATAACTGTCTTATCAAATTTAAGATAACTCATAAGTATATCAATTTTTATGTTATTGTTCGTGTTTTTCTGTTTGATTTATTATTGTGTATCAAAAGTAGAGTTTAATATCTAAAAAAACAAATTCTTATTCAGAAATATTTTAAATTATTTTATAGCATTAAATAGAATTAAATCTAATAATCAACAACTTACAGAAAGTATATGTTGTTAATATATGCTATGAAACATGTAACCGCCGGATAATTTCCATCGCATATTGTAAGGCGATTGTCGTTACTTTTTATATTTTTGACAGATGTGGTAAAGCTTTTCCATATATGTGATAAAGCTTTTTGACAAATGTGATAAAGCTTTTCGACATCTGTCAAAAAATAACTTGATAACGAGATCTGTATCAGGATACGAATAGTTACAGGAACATACAAATCACCCTTGTTTCTGATTCTTGAATATTTATTGAAAAAATATCCATATTCTTGCATAAATATTCAATATTAATCCATAAATTTGCCGCCGATTTGAATATTTATACAAGTATGTGTACAAAAAAAGAACGGCTGGAAATGATTTGTAAGCTCATCGGCAATGAATCGATCAACAACCAAGAGCAATTAAGCAAACGGTTGAGTGAAATGGGATTTGCCGTTACACAAGCTACATTGTCTAGAGACATCAAGCAATTAAAGGTAATCAAAGTACACGATGCAAATGGCATGTATGTTTATCGGTTACCGGAGAAACAAGCTTTGCAAGTTGTTAAAAATCCAGCACAAAGTATTCATTCAAACATTGAATTCTCGGGGAATTTGGCAGTTATCAAAACACGTCCGGGTTATGCGATGGGGATAGCCTCAGATATTGATACACATGCACCCAAAGAGATATTAGGAACGATCGCTGGTGATGACACTATTTTAGTGATTCCTCGTGAAGGATTCAGCCGACAGAACATAGTGGATGCATTAGCACATTTTATATGAAGATAAAATAAGGTACAAATATAGAAATGGAACAAGAAAAACAAATTGATGTCATGATTGCAGAAGCCTCACACGAGGTGTATGTAGATACTATTCTCGAAACGATTGAGGCTGCCGCTAAAGTACGCGGAACAGGTATCGCTAAACGAACACACGAATATGTGGCACAAAAAATGAAAGAAGGGAAAGCTGTCATTGCCTTAGAAGGAGATAAATTTGCCGGTTTCAGCTACATTGAATCATGGGGAAACAAACAATATGTAACCACTTCCGGATTAATTGTTCATCCTGATTATCGTGGCTTGGGAATCGCCAAACGAATTAAAGAAATGACTTTCCAACTGGCAAGAATGAGATGGCCACATGCCAAGATTTTCAGTCTTACTTCGGGAGCTGCCGTGATGAAAATGAATACGGAATTAGGATACGTTCCCGTTACATTTGCAGACCTGACCGACGATGAAGCTTTTTGGAGAGGATGCCAAGGTTGCGTTAATCATGATATCTTGGAGCGTACGAACCGACGTTACTGTATTTGTACTGGTATGCTTTTTGATCCGGAAGCACCGCATCCTGACAAAACGGAGAAATAAAAACAGATTGTCTTAATGATTTAATTGCAAACAATAAATACATAATATATATGAAAAAGAAAGTAGTAGTCGCATTTAGTGGTGGGTTGGATACTTCATTCACAGTGATGTATCTGGCAAAAGAAAATGGATATGAAGTATATGCAGCTTGTGCCAACACAGGTGGATTCAGTGAAGAACAACTGAAGAAGAACGAAGAAAATGCATATAAATTAGGTGCCGTAAAATATGTTACACTAGACGTAACGAAAGAATATTACGAGAAGAGTCTGAAATACATGATCTTCGGTAATGTATTGCGCAACGGTACTTATCCTATTTCAGTAAGTTCTGAACGAATCTTTCAAGCTTTAGCCATTGCACGCTATGCCAATGAGATCGGAGCTGATGCGATTGCTCATGGTTCAACAGGAGCAGGTAATGATCAGATCCGTTTTGATATGACATTCTTAGTATTGGCTCCTAATGTTGAAATCATCACACTGACACGTGATATGGCATTAAGCCGTGACTACGAAATCAACTACCTGAAAGAACACGGATTTGAAGCTGATTTCACTAAACTAAAATATTCATACAACGTAGGTTTATGGGGAACTTCCATCTGTGGAGGTGAAATTCTCGACTCTGCCCAAGGTTTACCCGAATCTGCGTATCTGAAACAAGTTACTAAAACGGGAAGCGAACAGCTCCGTCTGCAATTCAAGAAAGGAGAATTATGTGCTGTCAACGGAGAGACATTTGATGATCCGATCAAAGCTATCCAGAAAGTAGAAGAAATTGGTGCTGCCTATGGTATTGGTCGCGATATGCACGTAGGTGATACAATCATCGGTATTAAAGGACGCGTTGGCTTTGAGGCTGCAGCCCCGATGCTAATCATTGGAGCTCACCGTTTCTTGGAGAAATATACATTAAGTAAGTGGCAACAGTATTGGAAAGATCAAGTTGCCAACTGGTATGGTATGTTCTTACATGAGAGTCAGTACTTGGAACCGGTTATGCGTGATATAGAAGCTATGTTGCAGGAATCACAGCGTAATGTAAATGGTACGGCTATTCTGGAACTTCGTCCGCTTTCATTCTCGACGGTTGGTGTTGAATCAGCAGATGATTTGGTTAAAACCAAATTTGGTGAATACGGAGAAATGCAAAAAGGTTGGACAGCAGAAGATGCCAAAGGATTTATCAAAGTTCTTTCTACTCCTTTACGTGTTTATTATACAAACCACAAAGAGGAGGAAATATGATTAAAGTTGGTATTATTGGTGGTGCAGGATATACAGCAGGCGAATTAATTCGTCTGCTGATTAATCACCCGGACGTTGAAATCGTTTTTATAAACAGTTCCAGTAATGCAGGAAATCTGATCACTGATGTCCACGAAGGACTCTATGGAGAAACAAACATGCGTTTCACTGGAGAGTTGCCATTAGACAGTATCGACTGTCTGTTCTTCTGTACGGCACACGGTGATACAAAGAAGTTTTTGGAAGCACATACCGTTCCGGAAAACGTAAAGATCATTGATCTTTCCATGGATTACCGTATCGAAAGTGAAGAACACGATTTCGTCTATGGACTACCCGAATTAAACCGTCGTCAGATCTGTGCAGCCAAGCACATTGCCAATCCGGGATGTTTTGCTACATGCATTCAATTAGGTATTTTGCCTTTAGCCAAGCACCTGATGTTGAATACGGATTTACATGTCAATGCCATTACAGGTTCAACGGGAGCCGGCGTCAAGCCTTCTGCAACTTCACACTTCAGCTGGAGAAATGACAATATTTCGATTTATAAGCCATTTACACATCAACATTTGGCAGAAATCAAGCAAAGTTTAAGACAATTGCAGAATAGCTTTGATAGTAGTATCAACTTCATTCCTGTAAGAGGAAACTTCTCTCGTGGTATATTTGCAACAACCTATTTGGATTGTAAAATTGATTTGGAAGAAATCAAACGTATCTATGAGTCATATTACGAAGATCATTCTTTCACATTCGTAGTCGATAAGAATCCAGATTTGAAACAAGTTGTAAATACCAATAAATGCTTGATATATTTACAAAAATATGAAGATAAACTGCTGATTGTTTCCATGATCGACAACTTGTTAAAAGGTGCCAGCGGACAAGCAGTCCACAACATGAATCTGCTGTTTGGCTTAGAAGAAAAAGTCGGATTGCATCTCAAACCATCAGCTTTCTAACAAATAATAATTTAAAGTGTATGAAACTCTTTGATGTTTATCCTTTATTCAATATAGAGATCGTTAAAGGAAAAGGTTGCCATGTATGGGACAAAGAAGGTAACGAATATTTGGATCTTTACGGTGGCCACGCGGTTATTTCAGTCGGACATAGTCATCCAACATACGTAAAAGCAATCAGTGAACAAGTAAGTAAACTGGGATTTTATTCAAATTCTGTCATCAATAGCTTGCAGCAAACCTTGGCAGACAAGCTCGGTAAAGCTTCCGGTTATGATGAATACTCATTGTTCCTGATCAATTCTGGAGCAGAAGCCAATGAAAACGCGTTGAAACTGGCTTCTTTCCACAACGGGAAAAAACGTGTATTGGCTTTCCAGCATTCATTCCACGGACGTACTTCTGCCGCTGTACGTGTAACAGACAATCCTAAAATCATTGCTCCGGTTAATGAAGGATTAGACGTTTCTTATCTACCTCTGAATGATAAGGCAGCTGTTGAAGCCGAATTAAAAAAAGGAGATGTTTCTTCTGTCATCATCGAAGGTATCCAAGGAGTTGGAGGTATTCAGGTACCAACTGATGATTTTCTGCAGGAATTGCGGTCGCTATGTACAAAATATCAGGCCGTATTGATTATTGATGAAATTCAATCTGGTTATGGACGTAGCGGTAAATTCTTCGCTCACCAGTATGCCGGAATACGTCCGGATATGATTACGGTGGCAAAAGGTATTGCGAATGGTTTCCCGATGGGCGCTGTCCTAATTAGTCCTATATTTAAACCTATATATGGTATGTTAGGAACTACATTTGGAGGTAACCACTTGGCTTGTGCTGCTGCTATTGCGGTATTAGACATCATGCACGACGAGGGTTTGGTTGCAAATGCCGAAAAAGTAGGTTCTTACCTACTCGAAGAATTGCACAAATTCCCGGGTATCAAAGAAATTCGTGGACGTGGATTAATGATCGGTATCGAATTCGAAGAACCTATCAAAGAAATTCGTTCCAAATTATTGTTTGAACAAAAAGTATTTACTGGAGTTGCCGGAACAAATACAATCAGATTATTACCGCCATTATGTCTGAGCATGGAAGAAGCTGCTGAATTTATCAGCCGATTCCGTCAGGTTTTAGGTGTCAACGAATAATCCGGCTCATCCCGGACCAAAATCAGCCGGGAATGCCGCGCGATTCTACTTTTTTGAACAAAAAGAGAGATTTTTCCGCCCCGATTCTACCGTTTTATTTTTACACATAGAATCGGGGCGGTTTATTCTATTTTTTGAATTAAAAAAGGAGAGTTATCCCGGACAATTCTATCGTTTGAATCAAAAAAGTAGAATCGTCCCGGTTTTTTCTATCGTTTCAAACGAAAAAGCAGAATCCGGTCAGCTGAAAAGCGATTTTTCACTCCCCGCCCCATTCCAACGTGACGACCAGCGGTAAATGGTCGCTATATCCCCCTTCGTACTTGAATCCGTAATAAGTCCGGAACGGACGGGTCCCGCGCCAAGTTTTATCCGGGGTCAGCAGAAAAGGAGGAGAAAAAACCCGGTAACTGTCCTTCTGTACATGCAATGCTTGACTTTCTTGCAGCAAAGCTCCATTCACAATAATATGATCCAGCTGATTCCATTCTCCCTGGTACTTATGTGAACCTTTGGCATCGTAAAAAAGATTGTAGAGTTTATACTTCACAGGCTCGCTATCCGGAGAATAAGCCTTCGCTTCCAGTTCCTCCGCCAGGGTTTCGTCTTGCGAGGTATCATTGAAATCTCCCATAATAAGTATCTTCGGATATTTCCGGCAATAGTATAACGAATCCGTACACTTCTTCAAGACTCCTATTGCATCCTTTCGGCGTTTTCTGCTAACCAACTCACCTCCATATCTGGAAGGAAGATGACATACAAATACATCCAACGTATCGGTCGAAACAACTTCTCCCCAAACATGAAGAATGTTACGGGTAGGACGTTCTTTCCCGGTTGTCGGAACCCTTAATTCTTCCGCACCAAGCAAGCGGAATTGCTCTCTCTGATAAAGTAATGCAACATTTATTCCCCGTATATCGCATCCATGCGTCATACAATACCGATAATCTTGTTTATAAAGCGGTGTCCTTCGTAACAAATGTTCCATCACAGAATCATTTTCGACTTCACATAAACCAACTAATGCTAGTGCATTCCATTCTCCAGCCGCTTGAATCACCTGAGACACATGCTGTAACTTCCGATAATAACGCCATTTTGTCCAAAAACGATTTCCATCGGGTGTAAATTCATCGTCTACCATCAACGGATTATTTTCCGTATCGAACAGATTCTCCACATTATAGCTCATCACCCGAAAAGTATTTTGAGCTTTTCCTAAAAAACAAGAAAAGGGCAAGAATACTCCCGCCCCAATCAGCAAACAGATAAATTTCATAGCTAAAGTTTTCTATTATTACAGCTTATTCTTTCACAAATTCATAGGCACCTATCGTCGGACCATCACTACTTTCCAGTCGATTTATTCCCAACCGATCTACCGGATAGTTCGCAGAGACAGCAGGATCGGCTTTTCCAACACCTAAAGATATAACCGTGTCCGGACGGAAATCAAACTGATATTTATTGGCTTCGCCACCAGTCCTCCGATAACTAGGATAATTGTCTTCTGTAGTAAACAAAGTCGACTCAAAACAACCATTATCACTTCCAACCGTTGTCAACACACAATGATTAAAATAATAATCAAAATCAGCTTCATCCACCGAAGACAATGCAATTTCTCCTGAAATAGGATTCTTTCCGGCGCCAAAACTTCCATCTACTAGACAATTGTCAAAACGAGCTTTTAAAGGGACAACTTTATTTTCAGAATTTTGCATATAAGCATTAGCCATAACCAAACATTCTGTTGAACGTTGAACCAAACGCATATAATTGACCAACGAACAATGGGTAAACTGATAATCACCTCCGGCCAAGGCAACTACAGTTCCTCCGGCATTGCTTATCTCGGTATTCGTCACCATTAATTTACTATTGATAGACGTCAAAACGTTTCCTTTCATGTTTGTAAGCTGAGAATTGGAAATTTCCAGTTTTGTATCCACAGGCTCTGAGGCTTCAATGGTAATGCCACTTGTTCCATTCCGGACAATTGTATGTTCCATCCGGTTTCCAAAACTTCCCGATTTGAAGAAAATTCCTCCCCATTGTCCTGGAGTCCGATCGTATGGTAAAATATCATCCAAAACAAAATCCAGACGATCGCCACGTATCACAACCGGATTCTCCAACGATCCTTCAGAGATCAACCGACCAGAAACAACGATATTGGCTTTATCATGCATATATAAGGTTGCTCCTTCAGTCAAATGCAAAGTTGCACCTTCGGCTACCATAATACTATCATATACCAGATGAGGCAAATCTGCTGTAAATATTGTATCTTTCGTGATATGTAAACCTCCTTTATACAAATGCATATTCTGTCCGTAAGCCTCCAACAGAACTGTCTGCTTTCCACCATTCGTCATAAAGACAACCGAATCTTCCACTAATAAAGGCTGATTAGAATCGTTCGGGTTCACATTAACTTCAACAAAGACAAACATACTGTCTTCTGCCAAAATCCCTACGTTGTCAAAATAATCTCCTTTTCGACCGTCCACATTCAAACGAAAGCCTGATTCACCTCCACTAGCCAACATAATTGACTGTATATTCAAGGCTTCCTTATTCGGATTATAAACCATAAATTTCTTTGTTGCGGAACCTATCGTTGTAAAAACAGTATCAAAAGATAAAGTATCAACAGAGAATGACAAACGATAATTCGGATTCGTAGAATAATGTTCATCCAGCCCGTCACATGATGTACCTATCAATGAAAATAATGACGACAATCCTAATATAAGTAATGTTATTTTCTTCATATCTTTTCCAGTTAAGATTATTTTTCTACATACATTTATTCGCTATTCTTTCACAAAAGTAATATAAATTATGTAAATAGGAAAATAAAAAAGAGAAATTGCATGAATGATATTCATACAACTTCTCTTTTATAACGGATTAGATTGTAATTTATTTTACAGGAATATTCTTTAACAATTCAAGTAAATGACTCCACCACATACCAACAGTCTTGATTTCTATTCTTTCATTTGGTGAATGAACATCACGCAATGTCGGACCAAATGATATCATATCCAGTGTAGGATACTTTTCCAAAAACAGACCACATTCAAGACCTGCATGAATAGCCATAATTTCCGGCTGCTTATGGAATAGACGTTCGTATGTTTCCTGAGCGACTTTCAGAATAACAGAATCCGGGTTCGGAGCCCAACCAGGGTAACCATCTCCATGAGAAACCTCTGCTCCTGCCAGCAGGAAGGTTGAAGCAACCTGATTAGCCGCCATTTCCTTATACGATTCTATTGAGCTTCGCTGACTCGTTCCGACTAAAATTGTATGATTCTCTTTCATCTTGATAGAAGCCAGATTAGTAGAAGTTTCAACAAGTCCTTCGATATCGTGACTCATACCTAATACACCATGAGGACACGCATGCATAGCATAAATAACTTTTTCTGCTGTTGCAGAATCAATATAAGTTTCAGGCTTATCCGTTGATTCCATTACCAAACGGACATTCTTATCGACATGCTTCAATTCATTTTCGACATCTGCCGCAAAATGATTTAATAAAATCCGCACAGTTTCTTTATCTTCAGGACGAAGACCAACCACTGCATGAGCTTCACGAGCGATGGCATTCCGCAAATTACCGCCATCAATCGAACAAAGTAAGAAATCTATCTTATTTTTCTTCAATAAGAACAAGAAGCGAACCAATAATTTATTGGCATTACCCAATCCTTTATGTATTTCACCACCAGAATGTCCTCCATTTAATCCCTTTACATCAATCCGGAAATATTGACGATCTGCCGGAGTTTGTTCTGCCTGATAATGGAATAATGCTTGTGTATCTTTACCACCAGCACAACCCATAAAAATCTGTCCTTCATCTTCACTATCCAGATTCAGCAGGATATTACCGGTCATGAACCCGGATTTCAAAGCCTTTGCTCCTGTCAAACCTGTCTCTTCATCAATCGTAAACAAGCATTCAATTGGACCATGCTCGATATTGTCTGAAGCCAACAAAGCCAATTCTGCCGCTACTCCAATACCATTATCAGCACCTAAGGTTGTTCCGTTAGCCCGAAGCCAGTTGCCGTCAACAATAGTCTCAATCGGATCTTTCTCAAAATCATGTTGGGTACCATTATTCTTTTCACACACCATATCGACATGCGATTGCAAAACGACTGTTTCCCGATTCTCCATACCCGGAGTGGCGGGTTTAGACATTACGATATTACCCACTTCATCCTTCTTATAGACTATATGATTCTTCTGAGCAAAATCTTCCAAATAGGCAATAATCTTCTCTTCCTTTTTGGATGGACGTGGAACTTTTGTAATCTCATCAAAATATTTCCACACAATCTGAGGTTCTAAATCTGTTATTTTCATTTCTTTTCAGGTATTAATAACGTTAATTATACACACAAATTGAACTTATTATCGAAAAAAAGTAGAATTAAATTGGAAAAATCTACTTTATAATCGGTGAAAGCCTTATATTTGCGTCCACAAATATATAGAAAATGCTAAAAACGTTATTGCTTACATTCATAATTATTGTAATCTGTGTAGTATTACTTTGTGTGAAAGTGCTCCTGAAAAAAGGCGGACGCTTCCCGAACACTCATATTGAAGGGAATAAAGCTTTGGCCAAGAAAGGCATATATTGTGCTAAGACAGAGCATCGTTTGCAAGTTCAGCATAAGAATCTATATGATAGATTGGAAAAACAAACTGATAAAAAATAAAAAGATAATATTTTACATTTTATGAAGAACGTTAACTACATTATCAATGGTGTACTAGCTGTTGCCGTTGTGATTCTGTTTGTCATGCAATTTTCAGGAAAGAAAGAAGTTAGTGAAACTAAAGCAGTTGCCACTGAAACAGGGGATACGATTTCTACCCTTCCTGTAGCGTATGTCAACGTTGATTCTCTACTGGAGAATTATAATTATGCAAAAGACTTGAATGAAATCATTTTGAAAAAGGCTGAAAATTCAAGGGCTAATGTGAACCAGAAGGCAGCCTCCCTGCAAAGTGAAATGCAAGAATTCCAACGGAAAATAGCCAATAATGCGTTTTTAACTCAGGAAAGAGCAGAACAAGAACAACAGCGCTTACTGAACAAACGTCAGGAACTTCAGGATCTTGACAACCGCCTTTCACAAGAGTTGATGGAAGAACAGCAAAAATTAAACGAACAATTACGTGATTCTATCGTTTCTCAATTAAAAGTATTCAATCAGAGCCGTGGTTTCCAAGTGGTATTCAGCAATACAGCAGGCGACAATATTCTTTTAGCAAACGACGCTTATGATATCACTGCTGAATTATTGGAATATTTGAACAAAAACTACGCAACTAAGAAATAATTTAAAAGTAACGAGAATCGATTTTAATACTCACTAGAATTAAAATTAATTCCAACGAATATCGTTTGACCAAGTCAAAACAAATAAATTTGTATGAAGGCTATTTTCCTCACAAAGGGGAATAGCCTTTTTTGTATTCACTCTCTCCGATTATTTCTCTCCTCTCTAATATACATATTGTCTCCCCCTATAAAAATACCTAAATGAAGGGAGGCTTAAGAACTAAATATCATCATAAATAGTTATTTAGAAACAAGAGATGGCAAACTATCTTTGCCAAACAAATTAATTAAAGTAATTATGAGAATAGAAAAAATTACAGGCCGTGAAATATTGGATTCAAGAGGCAATCCAACAGTTGAAGTAGATGTATTACTGGAATCAGGAGTAATGGGACGAGCATCTGTACCTTCCGGAGCATCAACAGGCGAACATGAAGCGCTAGAACTACGGGATCATGACAAATACCGATATGGAGGTAAAGGCGTTCTGAAAGCTGTCAAAAATGTCAACGACGTGATTGCTCCAGCCTTAAAAGGAATGTCGGCATTAGATCAAATGGGTATTGATAACGCCATGCTGGCTTTGGACGGAACTCCTACCAAATCCAATCTGGGAGCCAATGCCATTTTAGGAGTATCCCTGGCAGTTGCCAAAGCGGCAGCCAATTATCTGGATATTCCTTTATACCGTTACATTGGCGGAACCAATACCTATGTAATGCCGGTTCCGATGATGAATATCATCAATGGTGGTTCACATAGCGATGCTCCGATAGCTTTTCAGGAATTTATGATCCGCCCAGTTGGAGCCAATTCATTCCACGAAGGATTGCGAATGGGAGCAGAAGTATTTCATGCCTTGAAGAAAGTATTGCATGATAGAGGATTAAGTACGGCTGTAGGAGACGAGGGTGGTTTTGCCCCGGCATTGGAAGGAACAGAAGATGCCTTGAATTCAATTTTGGAAGCCATCGAAGCGGCCGGATACAAACCGGGTAAAGACGTTATGATTGGTATGGATTGTGCCTCTTCAGAATTTTACAAAGACGGAGTTTATGACTATACCATCTTTGAAGGAGAGAAGGGTGTGAAACGCACATCCGACGAACAGATTGACTATCTGGAAAAGCTTATCAACACCTACCCGATTGATTCAATTGAAGATGGTATGAGCGAGAATGATTGGGACGGCTGGAAAAAACTGACTGAACGCATTGGAGATCGTTGCCAATTGGTAGGAGATGATTTGTTTGTTACCAACGTTGAATTCTTATCTAAGGGAATTCAGGAAGGATGTGCCAACTCTATCCTGATCAAGGTTAATCAGATCGGATCACTGACAGAAACGCTTAACGCAATCGAAATGGCACATCGGCATGGATATACAACAGTAACTTCTCATCGTTCAGGCGAAACGGAAGATGCAACCATTGCAGACATCGCTGTAGCAACCAACAGCGGTCAGATTAAAACTGGTTCGTTGAGCCGCTCAGACCGTATGGCTAAATACAACCAACTGTTACGTATTGAAGAGGAATTGGGAGAACGCGCTGTATATGGTTACAAGCGATTGAAATAAAACAGGTAAATCATCATTTGAGATTTAGTTATAAAAAAGCCCGAAGGTACAATATCCTCCGGGCTTTTTCATGGTTTATCAGTAATGATACGATTTGTTATTTCATCAACAATTGCGGAGTACCTAAAATACCGGATGTGACTTCTCCCCGATACATGGTAGGTATCGACAAATAATGCGTAGCAACCGTATTATAAACTCGAATTTCAAACAAATTCTTTCCAGGCTTCAATACTCCATATAAATCAAATTTCCAAGGAGCGGCCATACGTAAACCCACAGATTTTCCATTGACAAACAACTCTGCCGTAGAAACAACATCTCCTAAATCAAGTGTTAACGCACGCTCACATTCTTCTTTCGTCAATTCGATTTCCTTTCGATACCACATTCCTCCTGAATAACAGTTAAGACCGGATAAGCGGCTCCAATCCCCTAACTCAATCTCGCCCTTGCCACAATGTTGCTGGATCGGATAAGGGAAAACGGCACCTCCTGGATAAGAACTTTCAACTTCCATAGTTACCAATGCCGGAGATTTTCCAGCTTTCCCTTTCACTTCGAATGAAGTCAATCCATCCTTTCGGGTTGTTCCTTCTTTTACCTGGGCCGGTTCACCATTAATCCAGACTTTCAGTTGGGAAGTATAAGCCGAAAACGACAGTGATTGTAATCCCGGTGCCGAAACAAAACGATAGTACTGTTTCGAAGAATGGGAAGGATAGATAAAAGGAAGAAGAGATAAATCGCCGTTCCATGGCATCGAAAGAGGACGTTCGGCCAAGGTCTCTTTCACCATCTGCCCTTTCTTATCAGGATCACGCAACAAGAAATAAGTGGTGCAAGCTCCCTGATAATGAAGGATCATCCGGTTTTTACCCGATTGTAAAGATATACGTTCCCCATTTTTCCTGATAGGAATCTTCTTACCGTTAATCCAAACATCCATCGGAAGAATCGTATCACATACAACTTCATACATACCTGCTTGCGGAGCTACCACATCTGTCAAAAGATAATAATGTTTTCCTCTCGGGTCATCCACGCGTTTTAGCTGAGTAAATTCATCCTTTATACTTCCCAAACGAATGAAATCAGCATACATTTCGGTTTTCAGACCATGATATCCTTGATGCCCATAGTCGTTTTCTACACCCCAACGCCAAGAAAAGGCATAAGGTTTCCAAGGGAAACGAGAAGTATTTTGCAGCAAATCTGTCTCATCAATCGGTTGGGAAAGAGCTTCCAAGCAAATCATATAATCCCCGATTCCTACGCTTTGTTCGGTCCAACCTCTTGTTTCCCATAAAGCAGTATTCCAATTGTCGGAGACTTGCGTGGCATAATCCATCTTACGAATCTCGGCTTCTATCAACGCAGGTGTGGCCGGCCAATGATAATCTCCCCAACGATTATCCAACACAGGGATCAGTTCTGTTTCCCATTTTCCGGAAATAGGATACGCAGTTGTTGGAACAACCGGATGAACATCTTCTATTTTTGCCGGTTTATTCGGATCAAACACGATCAGTTGCATTTCAGTCTTCTCTAATGGCATACGGATATACGAACCTTCTTCGTCAGTTTGACAAACAGATAACGGTTGAACTTCTCCCGTCCAAGGATTCCATAATTCTGCTCCACCTAAACTCCTGAAATAACATTTGGCTCCTTTATCTACATGATAAACCGCATACAAATCCCGATGACCTACTTTCCGATGCATGACATTGGGTTCATCAATCTTCCCCTCAACAATAGCAAAGTCTCGTTTCGTAGCCTGATTCACCTCGCTTAACACCAATGAAGCTGGAGTCACTATCTGTTCCGCCACCAAACGCAACATAGTTTCATCGGCTTCACCCTGTTCTGTCGCATTGGGTAAACGATTTACCCAAATAACAGTTCCTCCGGCTTTCTCAAAAGCAACGGCTTTCTCAATGGAAGTCGAACGCATCGTTTCCATTTCTGGTACAATCAATACCCGAAAAGATTCACCAGCCACTTGCAATTCAGAACCTTTAATCTCGGCACGAGCCAATGATTCATAATCCATAAAATCAAAATCAATTCCCTGATGATAGAGCTCTTCTCCCAATTTAAATGCACAGTCAACCGATGCCCGTCCATTTCCGGCCACAACCGGCTCAACAGGATACAACATAGCAACATCAGCACAGTGATAACCTTGGGATAAAAGATAACTCAAACGTTCAGAACAAGCCAACAGTTTATCCATTTCGGCCCAATAAGGCATACGGAAATGATTACAAGGTGGTGCCCATTCCCACCATCCGCCTGGTGTAGAATAATATAAACCATGTAAACTCAGCAAATTCTGTCCTTGTACAAAATTGGCAAAAATAGCATCTAGCAACTTACCGGAAGAAGTATCCCAACCACTACTGTGGAAACCTTCAAGCCAAACTCGAGGGCGATTGTACATATGGGCTATTGAAGATGCCACCTTGTTCTTGATAATATGCTTTGATAACTTCGGCTGATCACAACCAGGACCTTGATTCCAGCGTTGGGTACGGAAATAATCTCCAAACTCAGCCACATCAAGTCCTCGTCCGCCATGGTCACAACCGTAAATCAATCCCCTGTCTTCATGCCAGCGATATACCGATTCAAAGAAATGTTCTTCACTCAATGAAACCATCACATCGTTGTAATCCAAACGATATTTGGCTGTTTTCTCTCCCATATCCACGAATAAGGCCGACAAATACGGTACAATGTCGTAACCTTTCCGTTTCTTAAACTCCGACTGGAAATAATCATCCCAAATCAAATTTCCTAACTGGAAGTTCAATTCATCAGAGAAAAAGAAATTCAATCCACCTTTTGAATCTTCCGGAAAACGATCTTCAAAACGCTGGAAAAAATATTCCACATATTTTTTCCCAGACAAAGGATGCATCGGATTGTAAGAAAGACTTTTGGGAGAAGCATATACAACTGTTACCAACCATTCTCCTGCCGGCGATTTCCAATTCAACGATTTACCAGAACAAGAAGATTCCAAATTGATCACAGACGAAGCGATCAAAGAACTATCTTTCTCAAAACGATAAGCTTGTACGGAAAGAGGTTTCTCCGGTAACTCCCAATGTAATGATCCACTCACTCTTTTCTTCATGAAACGCAACTCACTTCCGGAAATTTCAGGATAATCAGCTAAGATTTCATCTACATACTGTTCCTGACCAACGCCCAAAGTATAATCACTCAAGCTAACGGTCATTCCACGCTTCTTGGCTTCACGCATGAACCAACCGAACAAATCCCACCATTCCTCCGTAAAGATTTCCGGTTTCGATTTAAACGTTAGTCCCCATAACTTACCTCCTTTGTCACTATGTGCATAATTGACTTGCAAACTACTGATTCCCTTATTTTTCAGCAAATCTAAATGCCCAGTCAGATGTTCACGTGTCAGCGTATCACCCAACCACCAATAAAAAGGAACTTCCCCATAACCAGACGGAGGATTCTGAAATCCTGGAAGCACATCCAAATCCTTATCCCGACTTGGATGTCCTGCTGGAAGAATAGATTGCGCTACCATTGAGGAAGAAAGCACCATCATCCCCCACAAAAAGAGTAATTTTTTCATTTGACTATTATCATTATCAGTTTGACATACATAAAATCAATACAATTCTTACAAAAGTATTTGTATTGATTTTATGTAAGTACTAAAAAATGATCTCAAAACTTTCAAAAATGATGTTTATAAACCTAATTCTATTTTACTTTTTCATTTATATGTTCCATTTTTAATAAATCCTTTTCATTGAAACGGCAAACAGCAACATCAAACAACATACAACTGTTCTACACATATACATTTTATACCTATCCATACACAAAAATTTAACTACTTATTAATCAATACTCTATATTCAACATCATTTCCTTTCCAAAATACGCCGGCTTTTTCTTCAAATACGCCGACTTTTGATGAAAAGCTGGCGTATTTGAAAACAAAAGTAACGGGATTTAAAAATGATTCCCGTTACTTTCTTTTTCAATTCTCGTTACTTATTCTTCCAATAGTACCTGGTCTGCACTATGATATTTATAAGCCTGCTTACACCCGGTGATTTTATTCCCCTGCAATAATACATCTTTTGCATTACCCACATAGATACCACAATCATTTCCTTCTCCAGCAATCAAATTGTCGGTTATCTTTATATCTTCATGCAGGTATTCCTTTTCTGTATCTTCTGCTTCGATGATAACAGCAATCCCGGCAGCACCGGCCTGACTTCCGGCACCTTTGCCACACCCCATCATCACATTGTCGGTTACCAATACATGCTTAGCATGAGTTCCTTCATGCCAATTCGCTTCTGCTCCTATATGAATTGCCGTACCCGTACAATTCCGAAAAACATTGTTCCGAATAGTTACATTTCGGGTCTTCACCAAGATACCACGGGCCAGATGGCTGTTTATCACCGAATTTTCAAATACCAGTTGAGGAAGTTTCGTCACATTCATCAGATAATAGTCTGAGATATTTTCCGGCAATGGATCTGATAAAGTAACATGAACTCGAGTTTCCGGAATCGAATGCCTGACTTCCTTTACTTTATATGTCCGTACAGGTTTTAAAGTCCGTATTTCAACCAGTTCCATTTCATCCCCAACTCTCGGGACATCCGCCACTTGTGCGTGCGTATAAGTTCCTGCTTTTACTTCCAGATCCGCACTATTTCCTTCCGCACTAATTATCGTCTGATAATAACCATGAACATTTGTCGCATCATCTCCCTGACCTTGGAAATAACACCCTTGGAAATGCAATACACCTTCACAACAGGCAAAATGTGTTGCATCGGTATTGGTAGACTGGTAATAACCAGTTGACGGACGGATCGACAGGCGTTTTATAAAAATGTCCTTGCTGTCGAAACCGACAATCCCCATACCTGGCTGAGCATGAATCGTAACATCCTCCAGGCAAGTTGATACAGATCTATAAACCAATATAGCCGGACGAAAATGGAATGAATTTAAAGCCGTGGCATTACTTCCTTTCAATGTTTGTGGAAGAGAATGATAAAAACGGACTTTATTGCCTCCCAACAATTCTCTTTTCGGGAAATAAATCGGCTCCGGATACAACCGGTTCTTTTCTTTATCCCAAAACGTCATTCGCGTCAGAGGCATTTTTTCCGTGACAATCTTATCTTCTCCAAATTGGACATCAAAATAATCGGATGTGATCTCTACTATATCACCAGACACAAACGGTTTTCGTTTATAATCAATCGTGATACCTTTTACGGTAACATCTTCACACTGATCCAAAGAGATCGGTTCCATCCAACCTTCGCACGACAAAACTGCCTGATCGGCCAAGACTGTTACCTGTTTAGCTCCGGTGAAATCCAATCCCTTCACATATGGATAATAAGGCGTATAAATGACTTTTTCTGGATTTTCTCCCATCTCGCCATTCAGTACCTTCGTTTCCAAGGCTATGGCCTCTTTATCTTTTAATTCATAAATACCTTTCGGAAAATATAAAGTCGTTCCCGGATGTTCACAGGCATAAGCAACGGCTCTTCTTAATGCCCGGGTATCATCTTTACCGTCATCCGGACGGGCACCCATATCTGTTACATTAATCATCTTATTTTGGCCAGAAGCCATTACCAAATGGCAAACTAAAATACTCAAAACAGAAAACAATATATATCGTCTTTTATTCATCTCTATAGATTCAATTTATAACTTAACCATCAAACTATCTCCTTCCTTGATAGCCTTCTTCACACACACTTTACCTTGATTCAGTACGGTAACTTGTAACTTCTCTCCTGCTCTTTGGATTTCTACATCAAATGAAGAACCAAATGCCTGAATTTTATGCAAACTCATCTGATTCCATTCTGCCGGCAAACGAGGAGTCAAGACAAACGATTTAAATCCAGTTGGACGAATACCAAACAAACCTTCTGTAATGATCCGGCAATACAATCCACTTTCAGCCGATAAATGCCGCTGATTACCTTCCGGCCATGCTTCAATGGCATAAGGAACATGTTCGCCCAACAACCGCTGACCGGAATAAAACTTCAGATATTCCGTAGCCTTTTCTGTTTCTCCACACGCATACACACCTCGAAGCGCATATAAAGTAGAGCGGTCCCAAAACGTTTCACTACCAGCTTGTGTCAGAAGTCCGTTCTCAGTCCATAAACGAGGAGAGAACAACGCCCGTACAGTTTCCTCTTTCCGATCAAAGATATTTACCGTCAAAGGGATACAAATCCACGAGCGTAACACATCATTTCCTTTATAATATTGATACGTTTGGAAACCTTCCACTTCTGCCCCAAAATACTTTTCGATATTTGCTTTCAGAGACTTAGCCTGACTGGCATACTGTTTCAGTAACTTCCCCTCTTTCTTCAATTCTTTTCCCAAATACACTGCCGAATTCAAGGCGTCATAATACAAAGACGAAGTACACAAATTCGCATCACCTGCCGGAAAACGTCCTTCCAATTCATCCGAATCAGATGCTACTACTCCGTCTGCATTCACCTTCCGATGACAATATTCCAAACACCATTCAATAAGCGGCCATAACTGCTCGGCTTCCTCTTTACTTCCTCTCTCCAAAGCATATCGCGAAGCTCCATAAGCAATCATAGCTGCGTCACCACGATCACCCGCTCCACCCCAGACATCCGTTCCTTCAGCAATAATCGAACTAGGCAGAGGTTTATACGCATCATTCATAAAACGGGCAAACTGCAAATAAGCATTCAATGCCGATTGATTTCCTTTATCATATCCCAAAAACGGGAAGAAAGGATTGATATATTCAGCCTGGTCGTTTGCCCAAATCGCTGCATAATAAGATTCTCCACCCGGACCATGCAACAATCCGCAAGCGGTATCATAGATACTTTCCGCTCCTCTGATTTTAGCAAAGGCAAACATTGTATTGATCACCGGATCTGGAGTATTCAACACCAACTTTCCCCACAATTCCTGAATGAAAGCTTGACGTTTGCTTAATTCACGCTCTATATCAGGAATCACTTCCGGCTCCCCCTGTTCATAGCCTGCCGTATAAACATAAAAAGAAACAGACTGTCCGGGTTGCAATGAAGTATATGCTGCTCCGTTCAATGCCTGAATAATCCGGTAACTACCATTCACACCTTTCTCTGCAGCTGTCGTCATTACATTCTTAACCTGATTAATCTCAACAGTAACAGCTTTATTACCCTTATTCTCCAATACATATTTCTCACAAAACATCGGTTGGGTTGTAGAAGGAAATAAGATACGCGTCAAACCAACGACTCCCTGTCGGGTAGATAAATCACTTTCCACTTCCATCGTTCCATCCAAAGAGATCCGACATACCTGTTCCTTTATCTGAGCATTATCAATCAACACATTCTCCAGCGGATTCCAACCCAACTTTCGCATCAGACTTGCATGGGTATCATTCGGAATCGTTCTCAGCATTGGCCAAACCATACCTCTGTTCAAAAGAAATTTCCCCTCATCATCAACACCATAACGAACCACTGTTGAGACTTTTAAGCCACTCATCTCAATATGATCACTATGAGCATTATCTCCCGATTTTACTTCCCAAGAGATTCCTCCATCCTGATTCAAATGCCATCGCTGCTGGGCATATATGCCCACTGAATAACTAAATACTAAACAAATAAACAATACTACTTTTTTCATGGATAATTATCTTTATGTTATTAAAAGGTAAAGTTAAGTTTTTTATTGGACTCTCTTTCTTCAAGAGAAAAGAATCACAATAATATTTCTTTCAGTATATCTCCTCTAGCTTAACAAACATGCTTTAATAGCCATCATAGTAAAAAAGTCGAGAGATTTCACGCCCTTCACAGTAATTCATTGAATACTATACAAGTAAAGGAGTGTGTGAACCCTTGTTTGGAATTTGGGATGTGGGGAAAGGGGAGATTTGGCAAGAGAAATATATCTTTTTAGCTATATTGGTAAGTTATATTTACAAGTTAGTACACTTCATATTCTATGAAGGCGATAATAATAAGTAAATGAAAAGATCCTCTGTCTCTATACGAACTGTATAAGAGACAGAGGCTTCTTATTTTAATCACACAATCTTTCATAATAAGGCAAACGATTCAGCGGAACATCGATTGTGATCGACTTTCCCCCTTTGTGAATCTTTCCCAAGTCATCCTTCCATCGTCCTTTCGGCAATCTGACAACCCGGCTGTTTCCTTTTTCCACCATCGGCGCCACCAGGTATTTGTCTCCCAGCATAAATTGATCCTTGCAGGTTTCAAAGCCCTGATCCGGAAATTCGTAGGCAAGGTGCCGGACAATTGGTTCGCCGGTGGCAGCTGCATGACGGGCCTGCCGGATAATATAAGAAGCCATACGGACATGAAGGCGAGCCGCTTCGCGAACAATCGAAAGATTTTCCGGGCTCAATATCCGCCATGGAGCAACCGAGAACTGCATCATTGGCATCATGGCATGAATCTGTGCCGAGCGGATAATCAGTTCCTGATCGAACCGGTTAGGATCAATGCCCAAGAACGAAGCAAACTGTCCGCCTCCGATCAGATCCGGACAGGCATACGCATACCCGTTCAGACCGGCAGCTATCATTTCCGGAATTAACAGACGAACCGCATCCCAGGAATAATCTTTATCGCCCAAACGCTGTACCAGCGGCTGACCGCCCATCTGCCAACAGGCACGATACTCGTTAAAAGGAAAATGCAACCCGATTTCTGCCCAAGCCCGGGTATGATCGACAGAAATGGCATCCGACTTCCAGGCTTTCAGTTCCGCATGGCTGTAGAAGCCATTGTCACCCGCATCAAATTTGAAGCCATCAATCTGATAAACTTCCTGCATCTTCTTCAACTGAGAGATAAAATAATCCCTTGCCTCCGGATTCGTCAGATCATAACAGGCACTATAACCGTTCCACCAATGGATCATCGCTGTTTCTCCATTCTGCCATCTCAAAAGGTATTTCTTCTTCTCCAGTTCGCGGAACTCCGGACTATCGGCAGAAACAAACGGACAAACCCACAACATCACCTTGAAACCCATTGCATGCAACTCTTCCACCATGCTTTTAGGCGACGGGAAACGATCCGGCTTAAACTCGAAGTTCCCGTAATACTTCTGCCAGTTATCATCAATCATCACTACTCCACCCGGAAAATCCTGTTTGCTGATCTGCCGTGCATAATCCAACACATCCGCCTGGTTCTGATTATACATCAGTTCGATCCATGTATTGTATTGGGGCTTCGTAAAAAACAAAGTATCCGGCAA
>OGYL01000805.1_pt1 | contig 25085 bp, 21 predicted proteins | sample 1576541 | NCBI WGS metagenome assembly OGYL01 (sample SAMEA3541551, study PRJEB24748) | human gut metagenome | biome: human gut; feature: human-associated habitat; material: faeces | place: China | collected 2012 | reverse complement strand
TGTCATCTCGACAACCAATCTTCGTTAACCTTAAATCTAATACCATGAAAAACACATTACAAATGTAGTGATAATATTTAATACGGCAAGGGATCGTACAAAATTTTGTATGCTATTTAACATGTTTTTTGATATTAGTGTGTTGGATACGCTTATTTTTTGATTTATAAAGATTATTGTTTGATAAATCTTTTGAAGTATGAAGTGGGTATAATAGTAAAAGGTGTACACGACAGGTGTACACCTTTTATTTATTCGAATATTTTTAGACAGTTTCTAAAGAATTGATGCAATTTATTCTACATATAGGACTAACCCTTTTAAATATTCGCCTTCGGGGTGATAAATATTTACTGGATGGTCTGCTGGCTGAGTCAATTGATGCAGTATTCGTACACGTCTTTTAGATTGAGCTGCTGCACTGAATACAGCTAACCGGAAATTTTCTTTAGTAACGACTTGCGAACAGGAGAATGTGAAAAGAATGCCCCCCGGTTTTATTTTTTCAAAAGCTTTTGCATTAAGTTTTCGGTATCCTTGCAAAGCGTTGTGCAAAACATTTTTATGTTTGGCAAAAGCCGGAGGATCGAGAATGATCAGATCATACTGATCTCCCATTCTGTCGAGATATTTGAATGCATCTTCTGCGAAAGCTTCGTGCCGTCTGTCTCCGGGAAAATTCAGCTCTACATTTTTACAAGTCAGGTCTATCGCTTTGGCAGAACTATCGACCGAGTGAACAAGTTTAGCTCCGCCTCGCATGGCATAGAATGAGAATCCTCCAGTATAACAGAACATGTTCAATACCGAACGATCTTTAGAATAATGTTCGAGTAATGATCGGTTTTCCCGTTGATCGACAAAGAAACCGGTTTTTTGTCCTTTTAACCAGTCTACATGAAATTTTAATCCGTTTTCTATTGCTATATTCCCGGCATCGCCTCCGATCAAATATTCATTTTCCGGGTCGAGTTGCGCTTTGTAAGGGAGTGTGGTTTCTGATTTGTAATATACATTTTTTATTTGTTCACCCATTACATCGGTTAATGCTTCGGCAAGAATATGTCGGGCAAAATGCATACCGGGATCGTGTGCTTGCATTACGGCGGTTTTGTCATAAATATCTATGATTAGACCGGGAAGAAGATCTCCTTCTCCATGTACAAGACGATATGTATTATTTTGTTCTCCCCGATTGAGTCCGATGCTGTTCCGCAGATTATAAGCAACTTGTAACCGTTTCTTAAAAAACTCTTTATCGATAATTTCTTGTTCGAAAGAGAGTATTCTTACCGCTATACTGCCGATTTGGTAGTGTCCTATAGCAATGAAGTTCCCTTTATAATCTGTAACTTCGATAATATCACCCTCTTCCGGTTGTTTTTCAAAATGATGGATTGCTCCGGAGAATACCCATGGATGAAAGCGTTTAAGAGACTCTTCTTTTCCTGGCTTTAATATGACTTTGGTATAATTCATTTTTGTATGTAAGGTTATTTAAAAATAAATCGGAATAAGTCATTTCCGTTAGCATATATCAATAAACCGAACAACAGTGCCATACCTGTGATTTGTGCATACTCCATAAATTTTTCATTCGGTTTTCGACGGGCAATAACTTCGTATAATAAAAATAATACATGTCCTCCGTCAAGAGCCGGAATCGGAAGTATGTTCATGAATGCAAGGATTATAGAGAGAAATGCTGTCATTTCCCAGAATGCCTGCCAATTCCATACAGGGGGAAATATGCTTCCGATTGTTCCGAATCCGCCTAAACTGTTTGCCCCTTCTTTAGTAAAAATATATTTGAGATCACTTACATAACTTTTTAGAGTAGAGAATCCTTTAGATATGCCGACAGGGAATGATTCCCAAAATCCAAAATGTTTTGTTACAAGAGGATATATTTCGTAAATAGGAGTGAGGCTTATACCTATTTTACCGTTTTTATCTACTGCCACAGAGGCGTTTTGTTCTTGTCCGTCTCGGTAAAATGTGATATTTACGTTTTTCCCTTTGTTTTGATTTAATAAATCGAGCATAATCGGAATATCCGGAATCGCTTTCCCATTTATAGCAGTCAGGCTGTCTCCGCTTTGCAGTCCGGCTTCGATTGCTCCGTTCCCTTTTATTGCTTCTTTAACTACTACAGGATTTCGGAACGAAGCGAATTTTTCGTTTGCCCCGATTAATTTTAACATAAATTCATCCGGCATGGTGATTGTTTCTGTTTTACCGTTACGGATGACTTCTACATTTTTAGCTTCAGCAATATTACGGATCATATCGCCTGATAATGTAGTCAATTCTTTTCCATCGGCTTTTATGGGGATATCTCCATCTTCAAATCCGGCTTTATGTGCTGTTTCGCTGAATGATAATCCGGCTTTGGCGTTTTTTAGAGGTAGATAAGACTCTCCCCAAGTAAAAGTTATCATAGAATAGATAAAAAGCGCCAGAATAAAGTTGAACAGTACCCCGGCAATCATGATCATCAGCCGTTGCCCGGCGGGTTTAGATCTGAATTCCCATTCTTGTTCGGGCTGAGCCAGTTGTTCTTTGTCCATAGACTCGTCTATCATACCGGCTATTTTCACATAACCTCCTAATGGTAACCAGCCGATACCGTATTCCGTTTCACTGTTTTTAGGTTTGAATTTAAAAAGAGAGAACCAAGGATTAAAAAAAAGATAGAATTTTTCGACTCTTACTTTGTAGATTCGGGCGAAAATAAAATGCCCGAATTCGTGAACGATGACAAGAATCGATAAACTTAATATTAACTGTAAGGCTTTAATTAAAAATGTCTCCATTATTTTTTAGTCTAAATTTATTTCGTTTTAAAAAGATATTATTTTCTCCCGTGTTAGTCGGCGTGCTTCTGCATCGGTCGATACATAATCGTCATAAGACGGTGATTTTATGAAAGAGACCTGTTGCATTATATCGGCGATAATATCTGCCATTTGTAAAAATCCGATTTTATCTTTCAGAAAAGCATCTACGACAACTTCGTTTGCAGCATTCAATATACATGGTATATTTCCACCTTGTTTCATTGCTTCATAAGCGTAATTTAGAAGGGGGAATTTGGTAGTATCCGGATGCTCGAATGTCAGATGAGCATATTGAGACAATTCCAGCTTAGGAGATTGGTTTTTCAGTCGGTTAGGATAAGAAAACGCATATCTTATCGGTAATTTCATATCCGGCGTTCCCAATTGAGCTTTTATCGCTCCGTCTTCGAATTGTATCATGGAATGTATAATTGATTGAGGGTGTACGACAACTTCTATTTGTTCCGGTTTTACGTTGAAAAGCCATTTGGCCTCGATAACTTCAAATCCTTTGTTCATCATAGAAGCCGAGTCTATAGTAATTTTAGCACCCATATTCCAGTTGGGATGTTTCAATGCTTGTTTTTTCGTAACATGTTCTAATTCTTGTCGTGACATTGTTCGAAAAGGACCTCCGGAAGCCGTTAATATGATTTTATCTATCGGATTATGCATTTCTCCGGTTAGACATTGAAAAATGGCGGAGTGTTCCGAATCTACCGGTATTATTGGTGTGCGGTTTTCATGTGCCAGTTGATTTATCAGTTCTCCGGCAACGACCAACGTTTCTTTATTTGCAAGAGCTATTGTCTTACCGGCCTTTATCGCTCGTATGGTCGGATATAGACCTGCATATCCGATCATGGCTGTAAGCACCATGTCGATGGGGTCTGATTCGACTATTTGAGCGATGGCGTCATGTCCTGCATATACTTTAATCGGCAGGTCTTCCAGTGCATCTTTAAGTTTAGGATAAAGAGATTCATTCGCAATAACTACCGCTTCAGGGTTAAATTTTCGTGCTTGTAAAATAAGCAGATCCACATTGTTATTAGCGGTAAGTGCATATACCTCGAACAAGTCGGAATGCTCTGAAATTACTTCCAAAGCTTGTGTGCCGATCGATCCGGTAGAACCCAGTATAGCAAGTTGTTTCTTCATTCTCCTTCTTATTTTCACCTGTGATTTGTTTATCACTGATGCAATATCTTATTTGTGTGTCGTTAAAATGCAATATAATCTTCGGGATTCAAAGCCTGCCCCATGTGCCATAACTGGAATTCTACAAGAGGAGGAAAAGATCCTTTTGTCCCGTTTCCAGTAAGAGCGATAACCTCTCCACCCGAAACTTTATCTCCGATAGATTTTAGTAGTTCGGCATTATATTTATATATAGATATAAAGTTATTGCTATGCTGAATCTCGATTACATATCCATAATCTACTGTATACCCTGCCGAAATGACCGTGCCATCTAAGGTTGCAGCTACCGATACTCGTTTCGGGGCAAGAATGTCAATGCCGAAGTGATTGTTTTCCGGATTGAATTTTTGTTTGATCACTCCTTTTATCGGAGCGAAAAAAATAAATCCGTCAGTCGGAATCGTCTGATTAAGCACATTAAGTTTATATTTCTCTTCTTCTTCATAGCGTTGCATGAAACTTGTCGTAGCTTGTGATTGAGTCAGAAAAGAATCAGTCGGGAAAGAAAGCAGAGAATCTTTGATGTTCCGTATCGAATCTATTTTTACATTTCCTGTAAGTATATTAGTCAGATTTTTTAAATATGCATCGTTTAATTGCATAGCCTGATTCAAAGAATCGATACGTAATGCATTATCCATAATTTTTACCCGTGTTTCGGTTTTCAAATATCCAGGTAAATAATTTTTTAATGGAGTCCCGACAATCAGATACATTGCTCCGGAAAAAATGATGATAACCAATGCCGAAAAAAACAGAAAAGCTCCTAATCGGGACAAACGAAAAGTCCACACCTCTTCCAATGTATTTTCATTGAAGAAGGAGAGCTTATATTTTGATCGCATTTTTTTCCAAAATGCTTTAAATCTATTTCTTTTGGCCATATATGAATGTATCCGTTCCCGAACTTGCAAATTTAGTAAATAATACGATATCCAAAACCGCATTTCTTTTTTTTATCATTTCTCTTTATTTATGAAATAATGTCTTTCGTTTATTTTAATATATGATTTTAACAGTATAGGTTGAACCTATTTTGACATTAACTTGTTTTACAGTCACGATAAGAATACAACGCTGTTCGCGATATTCATGGTAAACCGGTTATTGGTATATATGAATTTTTGTCCCGGACGCAATATTTTGTAAACAATAAAATATTTGAAAATGAAAACGAAACATGTTCTTTACTCATTTGCATTGGCGGCGATAGCATCGTTTGCTTTTGTTGAAACCGGGTCGGCTCAGGTTACTGTGGTCGAAGAAGAGGTGGCTGTTACTGAACTGATACCCGGAAAGCCTTATTATTATGCTCCGAAAGTCGGGAATAATTGGTATTTGTCTCTCGGTGCTGGTGCTCAGACTTTTCTTACCGAGCATAAAGGTGATCCCAGTTATACTTTGGCTATGAGTTTGGCTTTAGGTAAGTGGCTGAATCCTTATGTGGGTATTCGGTTGAATGCTATGGGCGGGTCTTTACATACCCATTGGCCGACAAAAGAGATAATGAATCATACCCGCTATGCAGCTGTTTATGGAGATTTGATGTGGGATCTTACCAGTACTTTAGGAGGATATAATGAAAAACGGGTGGTATCGATTATTCCGTTTGCCGGTATAGGAGGTGCTTTTGCATTTAAAAATCCAGAAGCCGGTCATCGAACTTATGCTTTTCCCGTGTCTATCGGTATGAAACTGAATTTCCGTTTATTTCATTATCTTGACTTCTTCCTTGAAGGTAGGGCAAATGCTATGGGAGATCATTTTAATGGTGTTGTAGAAGGGAAACAAGTAGAGTCTATCGCTTCTCTTATCGGAGGTTTTACCGTTAAATTCGGAAAAACTCGTTTCAAAGCTTATGACCCTTATGCTGATCGTATGATTATCAATGATTTGAATGGTAGAGTAAATAATTTGCGTTCTGCTTTAGAGACTTGTGAAGCACGAGAATGTCCACCTTGTCCTGAAGTTACTGTTACCGAAGTTGTTGAAGTTCCAGAACCAGTTCAGACTTGCAATCCGGATCTGTCGATTGTTGTTCGTTTCAAGATCAACAGTGCTGTTGTATCGCAAGAAGAGATGGTGAATGTTTATAATATTGCCGATTGGATGAAGAGAAATCCGAATTGTAATGTGACAGTAGCCGGATATGCTGATAAAGAAACCGGAACACCGGCTTACAATATGCAGTTGAGTAAAAAACGTGCAGATGCGGTTGTGAATATATTGACTAAGAAGTATGGTATTGACGCCAACCGAATAAAAATGATTGCTAATGGTAGTGATACTCAGCCTTATCCGAAGAATAATAACTGGAATCGTATTGTAATATTTTCGGGATCGGCATCTCAAAAATAAAGGCCTAATAATAAGATAGAAAGCTGCCTCTTCGGGGGTGGCTTTTTTTATAGAAAATTTGAATAACAATAGAAAAAAGATGACAGATTATAAGTTGATAAATAATGAGAATAGTCGTTGGTATGAGTTTCAAATAGACGGATTTATTCCGAAGATAGAATATATTTTATCCGAAAATGGAGAAATTTATCTGACACATACTGAAGTCCTTCCTGCTTTAGAAGGAAAAGGTATCGCCTCTCAACTTGTGTTGAAGGTGTTACAGGACATAGAACATAAAAATCTGAAATTAGTTCCTTTGTGTCCTTTTGTTGCAGGTTATATTCAAAAGCATCCGGAGTGGAAAAAGTTGATTATGAGAGGTGTTAGAGTAGAATAAATTATTTTGATTACTATTTGAATTTCGTACGAGTCAGTTTTGAGAATGTTTTTATCGGAAAATTTAAGCGATTTTGAGATTAAATAATTAAAAAAGACAGGATACTATCTTACTTATAAGGACGGTATCCTGTCTTGGAAAATAGATACAGCTTAATTATTTATTTTTGATATAATCGGCAATCCATTGTCCTACTTCTGAAGTTTTATAAGACTTTCCATTTTGAGCTAAATCTTCTGTTACGATACCTGCTTCTATCGAAGCATCAACAGCTTCACGAATCATTTTGCCTTCATCCATGAGATTAAATGCATATTCGAACATAAGGGCTGCTGATAAAATCGTTGCTACAGGGTTAGCGATATTTTTGCCTGCGGCTTGCGGATAAGAACCATGTATCGGTTCGAATACTGAAGTATGAATACCTATGGAAGCAGAAGGAAGCATACCTAATGATCCTGTAATTACCGATGCCTCATCGGTAAGTATATCACCGAACATATTTTCGGTAACGATTACATCGAATCGGTTAGGCCATTGTATCAGTTGCATCGCAGCGTTGTCGACAAACATGTATTCGGTAGTGATTTCAGGATATTGTTTTTCTATTTCTTGAGCAACTTCACGCCATAAACGAGAAGTACACAAAACATTGGCTTTATCTACGACCGTAACTTTTTTATTTCTTTGCTTAGCATATTTGTAGGCAAGATGCACTATTCTTTCTATTTCTTCCCGGCTATAAACACATGTATCGTATGCAATAGTTCCGTCTTCACTTCTTCCTTGAGGACGTCCGAAGTAGATTCCTCCAGTCAATTCTCGAATGCACATCAGGTCGGTATCTTTTACGATGTCTGCCCGTAAGGGGGATTTGTATATAAGTGAATGGAATGTCGAGACAGGACGTATATTGGCATACAATCCTAATTTTTTTCTCATTCCGAGTAATCCCTGTTCTGGTCTGACTTTGGCAGACGGATTGTTATCATATTTCGGATCTCCGATAGCCCCGAATAATACAGCATCTGATTGCATACATAATTCGTGAGTTTCGTCAGGATAAGGATTCCCTGTTTTGTCGATAGCGCAAGCTCCTACTAAAGCATGCTTGTATGAAAGTTCATGTCCGAATTTTTCACATACGGTTTTTGTCACTTTCAACGCTTCGTTTACGATTTCTGGTCCTATACCGTCACCCGGTAATACGGCAATATTCAATTTCATGATTTTTTTTGTTTATACGGTTTCTGATATATTATCTTGAATTTTTTCTATTTGGTTCAACATTTTAATAGTAGCCTGTATGGCTGCTTCTGTCTGGTCTGCATCAAGGCCTCTGGTTTTGAACGTATGGCCTTTGAAATTCCATGTAATAACTGTCTGAACAAATGCATCTGTACGGCCTCCCGGTGGAATATCGACTGTATAGTTGATGAGTATCGGGAATGTCTTTTTTAGTTGATATTTGTATATTTTTCGCAAAGCTTTGACGAAAGCATCATATTGTCCGTCTCCTGTTGCCGTTTCTTCATATTGTTCACCATGAATCTCTATTTTTATGACTGCGACCGGATGCAAGCCTTGGGCGAGTGAAAGTGAATAGTTGAGCAAATGTATCTTTTGGTCTTCTGAGTCGTGATTCAGAACATCTGAAATAATATACGGAAGATCATCCTGAGTTACTTGTTCTTTTTTATCACCTAAAGCAATGATCCGTTCTGTAACTTTTTTCATTGAAGTTTCATCTAACTCGATCCCCAGAGCTTCCAGATTTTTTTTGATATTGGCTTTGCCGGAAGTTTTTCCAAGTGCATATTCTCGTGTACGTCCGAAACGTTCGGGGAGCAAGTCGTTAAAGTAGAGGTTGTTTTTACTGTCTCCGTCAGCATGCACTCCAGCACATTGAGTGAAAACATGTTCCCCGATAACAGGTTTGTTGGACGGAATTCGTACGCCGGAGTAAGATTCTACTACTCGACTTACCTGATTTACTTTACGTTCGTCGATATTCGTTTTTGTTTGTAGTTGATCGTGCAGTACCGCTAATATACTCGATAAAGGAGCATTGCCGGCACGTTCTCCTAATCCGTTTATAGTACAATGAATCCCCTGTATTCCGGCCTTTGCTGCAGAATAGACATTTGCCACAGCGAGGTCGTAATCGTTGTGAGCATGAAAATCGAATCGAATCTCCGGATAACGATTTATCATTGATTTACAATAATCGTATGAAGAGTAAGGGTTTAGTATCCCTAAAGTATCGGGAAGCATGATACGTTCGATAGGTTCGTTTTTTAGAGCATTTACAAGTTGAAAAACGTATTCGGGAGAATGTAACATACCATTCGACCAATCTTCCAGATATATATTTACTTGAAGGCCGTTTATTTTTGCAAAAGATATTTCCTTTCGGATTGCTTCTATATGTTCTTCCGGAGATTTCCGTAATTGTTGTGTGCAATGTTTCAGAGAGCCTTTACATAGCAAATTCGCAACTTTTCCTCCGGCCTTCTTAATCCATTTTATAGAAATACCGTTATCCAGAAATCCGAGAATTTCGACTTTATTCAAGTGACCGCGTTTCCCTGCCCATTCACACACTCTTTTTACAGCTTCGAATTCTCCTTCAGAGACTCTTGCCGATGCAATTTCAATGCGATCTACACGTAATTCTTCTAACAAAAGTCTTGCAATACTGAGCTTTTCCTGAGCTGCGAATGAGACTCCCGATGTTTGTTCTCCGTCGCGCAGAGTCGTATCAAGTATTTCTATTTGCCGCATATTTATCTGTTTTGAGACTTTTCCCACGCTTCTATTCTATCCTTTCTGCTTAATAAATAGTCTATATCATCATATCCGTTAAGCAGGCAATCTTTTTTATAAGGATTTATTTCGAATGATTCTTGAGAGCCATTGTAGTTGTTCGTAATTATCTGATTTTCCAGATCTACTGTGACTGTGGTTTTCGGGTCGGAGGCGATTGCTCCGAACAGATCTGATAGAAAATTCTCAGAAACCACGACCGGAAGAACACAGTTGTTTAATGCATTGTTTTTAAAAATATCGGCAAAAAAACTTGAAACGACAACTTTGAATCCATATCCGGCAACAGCCCATGCGGCATGTTCTCGACTCGATCCGCTTCCGAAATTTTTTCCCGCAACCAAAACAGTGCCTGAGTAAGTGGGATCGTTTAATACAAATCCGGGAATAGGATTTCCTTCTTTATCGTAGCGCCAGTCTCTGAATAGGTTATCGCCGAAACCCTCTCGGGTAGTTGCTTTTAAAAAACGGGCAGGTATAATCTGGTCTGTATCGACATTTTCCATAGGAAGTGGGATACAGGTAGAGGTCAGAGTTTTAAATTTATCGGTCATATTTTTTATTTCTAAAAGATTATATAATAATTATTGCATAAAATTTCGGGGATCGGTAATTTTCCCTGTAATGGCAGCGGCAGCAGCGACAAGAGGTCCTGCCAAAATCGTTCGTGAACCCGGACCTTGTCTCCCTTCGAAATTTCGGTTAGATGTGGATACGGCATATTTTCCGGAAGGAACTTTATCGTCATTCATTGCGAGACAAGCAGAGCATCCGGGCTGACGAAGTTCAAATCCCGCTTCTGTTAAGATTTTATCCAATCCTTCTTTCCTGATTTGTTTTTCTACCGCCCAAGAACCGGGTACTAACCATGCGACTACATGATCAGCCTTTTTATGTCCTTTTACAAATTCGGCAAAGGTTCGGAAATCTTCGATACGTCCGTTTGTACAACTACCGAGAAATACATAATCGATCGTTTTCCCTTCTAATTTTTCACCGGGTTTGAATCCCATGTAATTTAAGGACTTGATAAAAGATATTTTACCGGCTTCATCAATCTGTTCTAATGCCGGAATCGTGTCGCGTATTCCCATTCCCATTCCGGGATTTGTCCCGTAAGTAATACGAGGTGCAATATCCGAAGCGTCGAAGAATACCTCTTTATCAAATACAGCATCGGCATCACTATACAATTCTTTCCACTGTTTCAGCGCTTTTTCCCACTCTTCTCCTTTAGGGGCAAATTCTTTATCTTTGACATAAGCGAATGTCGTTTCGTCAGGGGCGATCATTCCGCCTCTTGCACCCATTTCAATACTTAGGTTACATACTGTCATGCGCCCTTCCATACTCAGTGAGCGAATCGCCTCTCCGGCAAATTCTACAAAATAACCGGTTGCGCCGCCTGTAGTCATTCGGGAAATTACATAGAGAGCTATATCCTTTGCCGTAACCCCTTTTCCAAGTTTTCCGTTAATAGTGATTCTCATTCTTTTGGGTTTAGGTTGTAGAATACATTGTGTCGCCAGGACCATCTCGACTTCGCTTGTCCCGATTCCGAATGCAATAGCTCCGAAAGCTCCGTGAGTAGATGTGTGGCTGTCCCCGCAGACAATGGTCATTCCCGGTTGTGTCAGTCCGTTTTCCGGTCCTATAACATGAATAATTCCATTCTTTTCGTGTCCGAGTCCGTATAGAGTAATACCGAATTCCTTAGCGTTTCTACTTAAAGCTTCTACTTGGTTTCGGGATATGGGGTCTGCAATCGGTTTGTCTTGGTTCAATGTCGGTATATTATGATCAGGTGAACAAGTCGTACGGTCGGGACGGAATACTTTCAATCCACGTTCTCGCAAACCGTTAAATGCTTGAGGGCTGGTCACCTCATGACAATAATGTCTGTCGATGTATAATTGTGTGGGTCCGCCTTGTATAGTAGAAACTACATGTGCATCCCAAATTTTGTCGAATAATGTTTTTTTAGACATGATAAATGATGTTGTTTATTAAACGATAAATTTATTAATAGCGTCGATAAATGCCTCGACAGATGCTGCTACAATATCTGTATTGGCTGAGAAACCATAATAGTGTACTCCTTCATAAGAAACTGTTATATGCACTTTTCCGACATCGTCACTTCCCTTTGTGATAGCTTGAATTAAGAATTCTTGTACGGTCATTTTACGGTGAATTATTTGTTTTACCGCATTTATTGCTGCATCTACGGGTCCATTACCGGAAGCTGCCGCTTCGAATTTCTCTCCGGCGATATTTAAGCCGATACTGGCGACGGGGCGCATGCCGATACCTGAAGTTACCTGCAAATAGTCGATTGCGATGCGGGCATTTGCCGAACGGTCTTTTCCTACAAGCATCAATATGTCATCATCATTTATGTCTTTTTTGCGATCGGCAAGTTTCAGAAAATCTCTATATGCCTTATCCAGTTTTTCTTTGTCGAGTTCGACTCCGAGAATGTGTAGGCGATGTTTTAATGCTGCTCGTCCGCTACGGGCGGTTAATACGATTGAATTTTCGTCGATACCGACATCTTTAGGATCAATGATTTCATAACTTTCACGGTTTTTCAAGACTCCGTCTTGATGTATTCCCGAAGAATGAGCGAAAGCGTTACGTCCTACAATGGCTTTGTTCGGTTGCACCGGCATATTCATCAAACTTGAAACCATACGACTTATACCATATATTTTTTGTGTATTGATGTTAGTTTCTATGTTAAGGTCGTGATGACTTTTAAAAATCATGGCAACTTCTTCTAGAGATGTATTTCCAGCACGTTCTCCGATACCGTTTATAGTAACTTCAGCTTGTCTTGCCCCATTCAATATTCCTGAAATTGTATTTGCCGTGGCCATTCCCAGATCATTATGACAGTGGGTAGCTATGGTTACTTTATCGATTCCTTCTACATTTTCTTTTAAGAAACGTATTTTGCGCCCGAATTCATCCGGAAGGCAATATCCTGTAGTATCCGGTATATTTACTACCGTAGCGCCGGCTTTTATTACAGCTTCTATGACTCGGGCTAAATATTCATTGTCTGTGCGTCCGGCATCTTCTGCGTAGAATTGGACATCTTCTACAAATTTTTTTGCATATTTGACCGCCGATACAGCACGTTCGATGATTTCTTCCCGAGTGGAATTGAATTTGTATTTGATATGATAATCAGATGTACCTATTCCGGTATGTATTCGTCCGTGTTTGGCATATTTTAATGCTTCTGCGGCCACTTTTATATCATTTTCTACTGCTCGTGTCAGAGCACAAATGGTAGGCCACGTTACTGCTTTAGAGATTTCTACTACTGAGTTGAAATCTCCCGGACTGGATACCGGAAACCCGGCTTCGATAACATCAACACCTAGCCCTTCGAGAGCTTTAGCTACCTGAATTTTTTCTACGGTATTCAATTGGCAGCCGGGAACTTGTTCCCCGTCTCGCAATGTAGTGTCAAAAATGAATAATCTGTCAGACATAATTCTATTGTGTTTTTATCTTTATTTTCTATATAAAAAAACCTTTCAGCACTGGAAGTGAGAAAGGTTCTATATTTATTTAAGTATTTATCTCTTCTATTTTTTGTACACTGGCTCACTTCCTATTAATCGTTCTCAATAGAATAATAATCTGTAAACCTAGTAGTAGCGTTATAAACGGTTTCATATTTGAGTCTTGTATTTATTTGAAAAATGTTTATATCATTGTTTTCGGTTGCAAATATAGATATACTTTTTGAATATTCAAAACAAAATGAATATTTTTTATATGTAAATCTTATAAAATATAATTTGTAAAGATATGATTCTTTTGATTTGTAATTTATTGCCACTTTTGTTTTTTAGAATTGTGTGCCAATGCGAATGGCTATGCCATTCTTTCCGGTTAATATTTCTTTTCGTAATACACTGGTATCTTTACGTCTATGATCTTGAAATTCATAGCCCATGCTGAGAAACAGCTTGTATTTTGTTTTAGATATAAAATTGACTCCTAAACCGATCGAGGCATATGCTCCTCCTCTGTCATTGTTCCCTGAAGTAGATAAACTGAATCCTCCTTTGCCATATATAAATGTCCGTTTCCAACATCCTCTTAATTCTCCGAATATGGGGAACATTGTAAAATTTTCTCCGAAGTAAGTTCGTATTCCTGCGCCTGGTCCTATGTAGAAATAGCTATTGATAAAATAACCGTATGATATATCTAAATCTAAGCTGGCATTACACTCGGATAAATCGGGATATGCTGGATCTTGTCTCATGAAAAGAGAAGTTCCGAAATCGACAAATGCGGCAAATGTTTTTGCTTTTGAGAGAGACTTTTTTTTTTACTATAAACAACCATGGCCCTCTCTTTTACTTCTTGAGCGCTGGTAACTGAGGAATGTAAGATTACAGTAATAGTGAGAATGGATAGCAAATAATTTTTTTTAGACATGGTATTGGTTTTTAGATCAGACGAAAAAGAGTGATTCGGAGTTAATTGTCCGAATGCACTCTTTGTTTTTTAGGATCACTCTTTCTTGTCTTATCCTAAGTAGGTTTTAAGCAATTTGCTACGAGAACTTTGTCTCAATCTTCTTATGGCTTTTTCTTTGATCTGGCGTACGCGCTCTCTGGTGAGGCCGAATTTGTCGCCGATTTCTTCCAATGTCATTTCTTGACATCCGATACCGAAAAACATTTTGATAATATCACTTTCTCTTTCGGTTAATGTAGCTAATGCTCGATCTATTTCTTTAGCGAGGGACTCATTGATCAATGACCGGTCGGCAATAGGCGAATCATCGTTGATAAGCACGTCTAACAGACTGTTGTCTTCTCCTTCGACAAATGGGGCGTCAACAGAAATGTGACGTCCGGAAACTTTCATTGTATCCGAAATTTTGTCTACGGGGATATCCAATTCATCTGCTAATTCTTCCGGAGAAGGACGCCGTTCGTTTTCCTGTTCAAATTTAGAAAAGGCTTTGCTGATTTTATTCAACGAACCTACTTGATTGAGAGGAAGACGTACGATACGAGATTGTTCTGCTAAAGCTTGAAGAATCGATTGACGTATCCACCACACAGCATAAGAGATAAATTTAAAACCTCTGGTTTCGTCAAATTTTTCAGCAGCCTTTATCAAACCCAAATTCCCTTCGTTGATCAGGTCGGGAAGACTTAATCCTTGGTTTTGATATTGCTTGGCGACAGAAACGACAAAACGCAGATTGGCGCGGGTTAGTTTTTCTAAAGCAACCCGATCTCCTTTTTTTATGCGCTGGGCAAGTTCAACTTCTTCTTCGACAGTAATCAGGTCTTCTCGTCCGATTTCCTGAAGGTACTTGTCAAGCGAAGCGCTCTCCCTGTTGGTAATTGATTTTGTGATCTTTAATTGTCTCATCCTGCAGATTAGAAATTTGGAGTGCAAATATAATGTTTTTTTACAAATTCTCAAACCTTACGGTTAAGAAAAGAACTTTGTTCCATTTTGTTCTAACTCTTTTCTTCCCTATTGGCTATTCGCAAAACGTACGGTGGAAATAATTTGTTTCCGATATTAATCTTCTTTGCCATTTGCCAAGATAAAAGCACAATTCTGTAAATTTAATTACAGTAAATTGTGCTTTTATGATTTGATTTAAGAACTATGCTTTATTCCGAAAGATCTACAGCATAATATCCAGTTTTCCCATTCGGATATATACCGGTGATGAACATGACTTTATCTCTGCTGTTTCCTTTCATGATGTCATTGAAAATACTTTCGATCGTATCGACTGATTTTACGTTGACACCGTTGATATTAAGAATAATAAATCCGTCGCGAATACCGGCTCTTTGGAATTTTCCGGCTTTGATACCGACAACTTGAACTCCAGAACTGATATTTAGTTCCCGTTTAGTATTATCTTTCAACTCTTTGAAAGCTGCTCCAAGACTCTCGATACCTTTTGTTTTGGTAATTTCGGTATTGCCTTGATTATTCTTTAACGTAACCGAAAGCGTTTTAGTATCTTTTCCTCTGTGAATTGTTACTTTTATTTTATCACCGGGGCGATAACGGTTTACCTGTTCCTGTAATGCAGAAGCAGTTTTTACAGGTACATCGTTGATTGCAATGATAATGTCTCCTTTCTTTATTCCGGCTTCCATGGCGGCACTACGGTCGCTGACTTCTTCTATATAAATACCATCTTGTATCTGAATGTCTTTTTCTTTTGCGAGATCTGAATTAATATCGCGGATGATAACTCCAAGCACGGCACGTTGTACTGTTCCATATTGTTTCAAGTCGGTAATTACTTTGCTTACTATACTTGTCGGAATAGCAAAAGAATATCCAGAATAAGCTCCTGTTTCGGAATAAATGGCTGTGTTTATACCGACTAATTCTCCATTTGTATTTACAAGAGCGCCTCCGCTATTACCCGGATTTACTGCTGCATCAGTCTGTATAAAAGATTCTATACCCATGGTTTTCCCTGTACTGATCATACCTAAGCTACGAGCTTTGGCACTTACAATACCGGCTGTAACAGTAGAGTAGAGCTGGAATGGATTTCCGACAGCCAGGACCCATTCTCCGACTTGTAGTTTGTCCGAATCTCCGAAAGGTAATGTCGGAAGATCTTTTGCTTCGATTTTGATTAAAGCCAAATCGGTACTTGGGTCTGTTCCTATGATTTTAGCATTGAAAGATCTTTTATCATTTAAAGTTACCTCTAATATATCCGCGCCTTCAATTACATGGTTGTTCGTTACAATATAACCATCAGGGGTGAGGATTACTCCCGATCCCATTCCTACACGAGGTTGAGGTTTCATATTTCCACCCCCTCTTTGTCCGAAAAAGAATTCAAAGAAAGGATCTTGCATCATTCCTTGCTGTTGTTGTTTGGCAGATGTCGTAGATTTTATACTGACAACGGCATTTACTGTACTGGCCGCCGCTTTTGTAAAATCGGTTTCAATAGCCGGACGGTTTGAAACCGGAGTAAAAGCTACGGGTTTGGCGTATTTGCTTCCGGCTTCCTCAATAGCGTTATCGCTTATTGATTTCGAGCGGTTTAGAAAGGAGTAAGCACCAATGGATACTCCGGAACTAACGAGAGCCACGAGTGCAAAACTGATAAGTTTTTTGCTGAAATTTTCCATGACGTTTCTGTTATTCATTTGTTAATAAATCTCTGTTTTTAAATGTTTGAGTCGTTAAATTTAATACAATATCCGTGCGGTTATTTCTCTCTCTGTTTCTTTTTAGAAACTTTTAATAGCTCTCTTAGGTGATTAACAGGGGTTAACTGACCATTGTCTGGAAAACCGACAAAGTTACCGATATAACTGACATAAAGTCTGATAGATGAAAACAATCATCTCTATAATAATGTTATAATCGCACAGGATTGTTCTTTTTGTCGAGCAGCAGTTTGGATAACCGCCGGTAATCGATTATCTTTGCAAGTATATACAGCAGGACAGTCTGTCGCTCATGGAAACATGTGAGGAAAGTCCGGGCAACATAGAGCACCATATTTCCTAACGGGAAGCTATTCGTGAGAGTAGAGTAACGTAACAGAAAATAACCGCTGCTTGCAGCAAGGGTGAAAAGGTGAGGCAAGAGCTCACCGGTTTTCGTGGTGACACGAAAAGCCGTACGTCTTATGGGTTGTAAGGTTATGTATACCGACGCAGTAGGGCTGCTCGTCCAATGTCGGGGGGTAAACCGCTAAAGCTTTATGGCGACATAAAGATAAGATAAATGACAGACGCCTTTTTTAAGGTACAGAACCCGGCTTATCGTTCTGCTGTATTTTTTATTCAATGATTGTTGTAAATATGGCGAAAAATAATATAGTACTCCGGATTGTAACATTCTTTCGCACCGCATCGAAATTTATATTTGAAGATATGTGGCGTATTACCGGGAATGATGTTTCGGGGTTGCGTCGTAGGTTGATCAATCTGGCAAAGACTATATTTATTTCAGTACGTCGGTTTCGAGAAGATGACCTTCAGTCAAAAGCATCGGCACTTACCTATAGCACATTATTAGCTGTCGTTCCGGCTTTAGCCTTAATGTTTGCCATAGCTAAAGGTTTTAGTTTTCAAAATATTGTGCAAAGTCAATTGTTCGATTATTTTCCAGCTCAAAAGGAAGCGCTTGCACATGCTCTTTCATTCGTCGATGCCTATTTGACGCAGGCTAAAAGCGGAGTATTTGTCGGAATCGGTATTATCTTTTTACTTTGGACGGTAATAAGCCTGATGGGTACTGTAGAAAGTACGTTGAATGATATATGGCAGGTAAAGAAAAATCGTTCTTTTTATCGTAAAATTACCGATTATACTTCGATGTTTGTTTTACTTCCGGTCTTGATGATAGCTTCCAGTGGTATATCTTTGTTTATATCTACGGGTATTGACAGCAATGCGTATTTATATTTTATAAGTCCTTTGGTAAGAAATCTAATTTCGTTTAGTCCCTATTTCTTGACCTGTTTATTGTTTACAGGAATATATGTTTTAGTGCCCAATACAAAAGTTAAATTCTGGAACGCTTTTATTGCTGGTATTATTTGCGGTACGGCTTTTCAGATTTTCCAGTTTTTGTATATCAGTGGGCAAATATGGGTGTCGAAGTATAATGCTATTTACGGAAGTTTTGCATTTTTACCGTTGTTTTTATTATGGATGCAACTTTCATGGCTGATTTGTCTTTTCGGTGCGGTTCTTTCGTTTTCAGCTCAAAATATAGAAAGTTATGATTTTGAACAGGATACAAAGAATATAAGTCGTCGATATAAAGATTTTGTCGTATTGCTGATCGCATCGGTGATCGTAAAACGTTTTGAAAACGGAGAGACACCTCTGACAATGCAGCAGATAAGTAAAGCTTATCAGATTCCGATTAAGCTTACCAGTCAGGTTCTATATTTACTTATTGAGATAGGGATTGTCAGGGAAACGACAACTGATGATGAACGTTTGCTGGCATATCAGCCGGCATCCGATATTTCCGGAATGACGGTAGGAACATTATTAATGCGTATAGATGAGCTGGGTTCTGAGCAGTTTAAAATTAATAGAGACACTCTTTATAACAAGCATTGGGTTGCTTTGTTGAAGGCACGTGAACAGATGTATGATACAGCAGGTAAAGTGCTTTTAAAAGATTTGACATTTAATGATTTACCTGTAAAAATTCAAGAAAAATAATATTTTTTTATCGGGAAAATATAGGCAGGCTCTTATTGATTTGTTTATATTTGTATCAACCGAATTTTTAACCTTCGATTAACTATGAAACAGTTTTCATGCCTTATGCTTTTTTTAATTCTTTCTTATTCCGGATATGGATATGAAGAGAGAAACCTTTTAGAAAAACAGGCCGATGTAATACGGCTTAAAGAAATTCTTGTTCCCAATCAAAAGTGGGTGCCTTATCCAAAATATACCGATCGTGAAGGTTGGGATGCTTTAACGAAAGAACATAAACAGATGCTGATCAGACGAGGAGAAAAGCAACTGAATTATGAATGGAAAGTCATAAAAGCTACCGATTATTTGGAATATGAACGTACAGGTAATCGTAAAATTATGGAAAATCCTAATAGCAGTAATAATAATGCGATTGCAGATCTGGCAATTGCTGAATTGGCTGAAGGAAAAGGCCGTTTTATCGATCAGCTGATCAATGGTATAGTATATTCGTGTGAAATGACATCTTGGGCTCTTTCCGCCCATCTTCCTGCTCAGCACTCTAAACGGTCTTTACCCGATTATACGGAACATATAATCGATTTGGTCTCTGGAGATATGGGAGCTCTTTTGTCATGGGTATATTATTTTTTTCATGAAGAGTTCGATAAAGTAGATCCTATAATATCAAAACGTCTTTATAAGGAGATAAAAGAACGAATTATAGATACTTATATACAGGAAGATCGTTTCTGGTGGATGGCGTTTGATTACAAGGGGCAGTTGGTAAATAATTGGAATCCTTGGTGTAATGCAAATGTATTACAATGCTTTTTGTTATTGGAGAATGATAAAAACAAATTGGCCGATGCCGTATATAGGACAATGGTTTCGGTAGATAAATTTATAAATTATGTCCATTCTGACGGAGCGTGTGAAGAAGGACCATCCTATTGGGGGCATGCTGCTGGAAAAATGTATGATTATCTGCAATTGTTGTATGACGCTACGGGAGGAAAATTGTCTTTGTACACGAACCCTTTAATCCGTAATATGGGGGAATATATTTCTCGGACTTATGTCGGTGACGGCTGGGTCGTTAATTTTGCCGATGCTTCTGCAAAGGGTGGCGGAGATGCCGGTTTGATTTTTCGCTATGGAAAAGCAATCGGCAGTGATGAAATGCAAAAGTATGCAGCTTGGCTGTCGCGTAAAAAAGGTGGAATCGTCATAACGTCGGGAAGAGATATATTCCGTACATTGCAATGTCTGCTTTATAGCGAAGATATGCAAAAAACGACTCCGGTACACCAGACTCCGGAGGTAACATGGTATCCGGAAACACAATTCTGTTATTTGAAAAATAAAAAAGGTTTTTTCTTAGCTGTTAAAGGCGGATATAATAACGAAAGTCATAATCATAATGATGTCGGAACATTTTCTTTATACTATAACGCAGTTCCGGTTATTATAGATGCCGGAGTCGGTACTTATACACGGCAAACTTTCGGGAAAGAACGTTATACGATATGGACGATGCAAAGCAATTATCATAATTTACCGATGATCAACGGAGTACCTCAAAAATTCGGGTCTGAATATAAAGCGACGGATGTCGTGCTGGACAAGAAGAAAAAGCAATTGTCTATGAATATTGCTACTGCTTATCCCGATAATGCAGAGGTCGAAAAGTGGATAAGAACATATCGTCTTCGGGACAGTAGTCTGGATATTTCTGATGATTTTATTTTAAAGAAATTGAAAAATGAAAATCAGGTAAATTTTTTATTATGGGGAGATATTGATTTGAATACGGCAGGGAAAGTGAAAATTTCGGTAGAGGGACAAATTGTAGAGCTCCATTATGATAAGTCTTTGTTTACACCGTCTTTAGAGACAATTTTGCTTACAGATCCCAGATTATCTAATGTTTGGGGTGAGAAAATATTCCGTCTTTCCCTGACGGCAAAAAAAATGGTAGAAAAAGGATGCTATGTCTTTAGCGTGAAAGCATTATAAATAAATTACTTTTTAGATATTAAGATTAAGAACTTGCCTGAATATTGTTTTGTCGAAAAATTTAGGCAGGTTCTTAATCTGACTGTGAGATTTTATATAAATTGATTGGTTTTAATGCGATATGTTATGTATCTTTGATTTCGTTAATTTATTAATTTGTCTTTTAACTTTAAAAATATATGATACTAAGTATCGTTGTACCGTGTTATAACGAATCGGAAGTAATAAAGGAAACATCCAGACGTCTTATTTCTGTCCTTGAAGGATTGATAAAAAAAGAGATGATTTCTCCCGATAGTTTTATATTGTTTGTCAATGACGGTAGTCGGGATAATACATGGGAACTTATCCGTAAATTGTATAAGGAGAGTAAGTATGTATATGGCGTTAATCTGGCCGGCAATGTCGGGCATCAGAATGCGTTGATGGCAGGATTGACGGTCGCTAAAGATATGAGTGATCTTGCGATTTCGATAGATGCCGATTTACAGGATGATATTTCGGTCATAGAGGAAATGGTAAAGAAATATGAAGAAGGTTTTGACATCGTTTATGGAGTAAGAAAATCTCGGCAGAAAGATACTTTTTTCAAACGGACTACAGCTCTTTGCTTTTATAAGTTGATGACAGGATTAGGAGTGAAATCGGTTTATAATCATGCCGATTATCGTTTGATGAGTAAACGGGCGTTGGAACAACTTATGAAATTCAGAGAACGTAATTTATTTTTACGAGGTATAGTGCCGTTGATCGGTTACAATACGACATGCGTATATTATGATCGTCATGAACGTTTTGCAGGAGAATCTAAATATCCGTTGAGTAAAATGCTCAATTTTGCGATAGACGGTATAACCTCATTTTCGGTAAAACCTGTGCGTTTGATATTCGGTGCTGGCGTATTTTTCCTGATTATGACGTTTTGTGCATTTATATATACGTTATGTTCTTATTTAACAGGAGATATTGTTGCAGGATGGGCATCACTAATGCTTTCTGTGTGGTTTATCGGAGCTTTGGTTCTGATTTCCATTGGGATAATAGGAGAGTATATCGGAAAAATTTATATCGAAGTGAAAGATCGCCCTCGGTATAATATCGAAACTATTCTTACTCATAAAGAATAGTAATCTGAAAGATATGAAAACTTCCTTTTTCAAGATAATACATTGAAAAGTTACTTTTCCTGTTTTATGAGGATGATAACTCGCTTATCTGACGAGTAAAAACGAGCCTATAATATTGTTGGCAATACCGGTACGGTTCTCCTTCCTCTTGAAAGGGGAAGGGGGATTTTTTGTAGCAACCCGTTCAATACAATATTCAAATCTATTGGCATGCACTCATTGATACGAGATCATACACTCCTTTATTCCTTTCGAGAAAGGGGCTGACTTCTTGTGGATTTCTCTCGAACTTGATCCGTGCAAATTTTAGACAGCCCCTTTAGAAGTATGGATTTAAAACGGAAAAATAAGAGGCAGGGTAAAGATCATGATAACTCCGATAATAATCTGAAGAGGCAATCCGACTTTCACATAATCCATAAATGTATATTGTCCTGCCGGCATTACTAATGCGTTCGGAGGTGTGGAGAACGGAGATGCAAAACACATGCTTGCTGCAACGGTTACAGCAAATAGGAAAGGATAGGGGCTTACTCCGATTCCTATAGCCGATTGCATTGCGATGGGAGCGAGTAATACTGCTGTAGCTGTATTGCTGATAAACATCGTCATCAGTGATGTCGTAAAATAAACTCCTGCTAACAATATGACCGGGCCGTATTGACCTAATCCTGTAACCAACGAGTGCGAAATGACTTTTGATGCGCCTGTTTTTTCCAATGCTAAAGACATGGGAAGCATGGCAGCAATAAGTACGATACTTTCCCAATTAATAGTTTTATAGGCTGATTCTACATTTCGAAAACATCCGGTAAGAACCATTAATAGTCCGGCTATCATAACAGCTGTAACAGGTGCGATCGGAATAAAATCGAACATCATTGCTGCTATCATAAGAACCATGATCGCTGCAGCGACAGGAGCTTTATAATCCAAAGTCACTTTGGCAGCTTCGGTAAGTGGTTGACCTAATACGACCCATTCCGATTGATCTTCACTTAACCGGGCTATATCGTTCCATGTCCCTTGTACGAGTAATACGTCTCCCGAGTGGATTTTTTCATCTTTTATATCATGTAAAATATATTCTTTTTTACGACGTATTCCAAGAACATTTAGATTGTATTTATCTCTGAACCCGGCATCTTTAACACTTTGATTGATGAGGCGTGAATTTGGCATCAATAAAATTTCGGCAATACCGATATCATAAAAATCGAGAGAGTTCTCTTTATTCTTCCCAGATTCTTCAGTAGTATGCGAGTCGATGATATAAAGATCTAATTCTTGCGCAATTTGGCCCTTCATATCCAGACTCCTCCCATTGTGAACTTATGGTACAGCCTATGCACAGGCCGGGGCAGATATGTTCCGCCGGGGCTTGACTTTTGCGCCGGACGCGCTATACTTTTGCTTGGACATAAAAACAGGGGCGCCGAAAGGCTGAGATCCGCGTTTTGCGGAGTACCCTTTTACCAGACCGGACAATGCCGGCGTGGGAGTTTGCAGAACTGTCCGTTCTTTCACAAACCCCGTGCGCCTGCTGGAAAGCGGGCGCATTTTGTTTTTGTGTACTATCGTTCTGAGAAGAGGAATCCCTATGACCAAAACCTATTCCAAGACCCGCATTCTGGTGGAGGGTGCGCTGATGATCGCCCTGTCCACCGTTTTGAGCATGATCCAGATCCCGCTCATGCCCCACGGCGGTTCCATCACCCTGTTCAGCATGGTGCCCATTCTGGTAATGAGCTACCGCCACGGCGCAAAGTGGGGCATCATGACCGCTTTCGTCAACAGCCTGATCCAGCTTGTGCAGGGCCTTGGCAATCTGGCATACTGCCAGACCCTCACGGCACAGGTGGGCTGCGTGCTGCTGGACTACCTTCTGGCCTTCACGGTGCTGGGCTTTGCCTGCCTGATTGCAAAGCCTTTCCGCAACCGCACCGTGGGTGTCGGTGTCAGCGCCTTTGTGGTGTGCCTGCTGCGCTTTTTGTGCAGCTTTCTGTCCGGTTACATCGTCTGGAAGGACTACGACTACGCTTTCAGCTGGATGACCGAGATCGGCTTTCCCGGCATCTCCAACATGAGCGTGGACGGTCTGTGCTGGCTGTACAGTGCCGTGTACAACGCCACCTACATGCTGCCCGAAGCCATTCTGACCACGGTCCTTGTGGTGATCCTGATCCGTGTCGCACCGCAGATCTTCGACCCGCAGAACGCAAGAGCGTAAGTTTTTTCGCAGTCATTTTTCCCGCCGGTGCTATTAGACGAGCGTGCTTTATGGCCACGCTCAACCCTTTACGCGGCCGAGGTAGGAGCCGTCGCGTGTGTCTACCTCGATGAACTCGCCAGCGCCGCCAGAATGTTCAAAAGCGTGGTCTTGCCGCTGCCGGACTCGCCCATAATGGCCACATACTCGCCCTGCTCCACAGTGAAGCTCACGCTGCGCAGCGCCTCGACCCGGCTGCCGCCGAACCGCGTAGTATACACCTTCCGCAGCCCGCTTACTTCCAGAATACTCATAGTCACTCGACCTCCTTATCAACAAGGCCATTATAGTGCGCCGCGCCCCGCCAATCCATCGGTTTGCCTTACCAAAAACGAACAACTCTGTCACCTTTCACTCCGGCAGGAAATCGCCGCGTCCCAGTGTCAGATACACCGTGGTACCCTTTCCGGGCACGGACTCCATGCGGATGCCGTGGCGCAGGTTGCCGCATATTCTCCGGCACAGATACAGCCCGATACCGCTGGAGCGCCTGTCCAGCCGCCCGTTCTCCCCGGTATAGCCCATCTGGAACACCCGTGGCAGATCCTCCGGCGCGATGCCTATGCCCGTATCCGCGATGCACAGCTCGTCCCCCTGCCGGTATATGCGGATAGCGCCCTCCTGCCCCGTGTATTTCAGGGCGTTGCTGAGCAGCTGCTCCACCACGAAGGTCAGCCACTTGCCATCCGTCACCGTCTCCCACTGCACCGGCTCATAGTCCAGCCGGATGCGCCGGTCGATGAACTCCCCGGCGAACCGCCGCACGGCGGCGCGCACCACCTCGTCCACGCTGCACGTTGCATGATGACGATGGTCTATACGTTTCTTGTTGAATCCTTTCTGAAGATTCAG
>OGYL01000803.1_pt1 | contig 25112 bp, 24 predicted proteins | sample 1576541 | NCBI WGS metagenome assembly OGYL01 (sample SAMEA3541551, study PRJEB24748) | human gut metagenome | biome: human gut; feature: human-associated habitat; material: faeces | place: China | collected 2012 | reverse complement strand
GTTTTCTGACTCTTGCCTTTAACATTATATCAAGCGCAACTGGCATAATCGTCAGTACTCACGTGAGTAATTCCTTTTTTGCACCATATTGATTTTCCTCTTATCGGGACATGATGTACCGTGGGTTAAATCGCCCCTTGGCGGGAAAAACTCAAAGCTTAATCATCAACAAGCACATACAAATTAGAAGAACGGCTGCCGCTTTCTCTATATCGCGGCAGCAGTTGTATATATCCGTGCTTCTCCAGATCGTGCAGTGCTCTTTTTACCGTGGAGCGGGAACAGTTGAGCTCTGCGGCGATGGTGTTGATCCCCGGCCAGCACTTGTGCTCTTTATCTGACCGGTCGCGCAGATACATATATACCGTCTTTGCCCGGACGGGCAGACTGTTGTCAGAGTAGATGGTAGAGAAGTAGCTCATGAGTAATCCTCCTTGTTCGGGACATGAAGAGCCTCCGGCTTATCCGTAACGGCTTGCTCCTGTGCCGGAGCTTCACGCCGCACTCTGCTGCGAGGACGCTCCAATGACTCTTTCGGAGGGGACTTCTTCATTATGCTCCGTATCAGCTCATCGCGGTCAGCGTATGCGATTTTGCGGTTGGCGCGTTCTTCAATCTGATACGGCTCATCAAAGGTTATGCCCCAGTCGAGAAACAGCCGCAGCTTTACTTGCATAGGATGCTTGCCGGTTTTCATTACTACGAATGTGCCTTTTGGAATGGCTTTCAACTCATCCGCCGTCATGAGCGGGCGTTCCATCATTTGCAGGCTCTCACTTGGATTGTCCATACTCCGACTGACTGAACCTGACAGAACCGTTCTGCTGCCAAGAGCTTTTGAGAGAACTTCCGCCGTCTGTGAGTTCGGCGCGAAGCCTCCGAAAACTGTGTCCTGTACGTTATCTACAATGATCTCTGCGCCTTCTTTTCCGTAGTTTTTCTCGAGCTGTGCGAGCGCCTGAATTATTGGCACAAGCGTAAGACGGCGAGAACGATCAGCACTGAACAATGGGAGAATATCGAATGCAGGCATCGTCCCCAACTCATCGCAAAAAAACACAACTCGGTTTGGCAACTTACCACCATGTTCGTCCGCAACCGAAAACAGCTCACGCGAAAGGTTTTGTATCATCAGTCCCGCCATAAAGTTTTTTGTTGTATCTTCTTCGGGAAGTATGAGGAAGATAGCGGACTTCTTTGACGCGAAGCTCTCGGCATCCATGCTGCTGTCAAAGCAAAGTATCTGCTCAAGCTCCGAGTCCAGAAACGCATTCAGCCGCGACAGCACCGTGGACATTACCGATGCCATAGCCTGTTCGGATGAATTCAGCGCAGCTCCGGCAAACCACTTGGCTTTATGCGCTGGAGGCAGTTTGCACATCAGCATCTGAAATTGTGTTTTTCCCTTTACGCCGGACGGTTCGAGCAGCTCCTGCACGAGCTTGAACACCGAAACTATATGCCGCTTCTCTGGTTCACCGGCATTCGGCGGGAGGAACTCAGAAAGCAGCAGAATTACAGAGCATAGCAAGCCCTCTGCCGCTTCATAAAAATACGCGTTCTGCCCGCGGTTTGAATCATCACCGCTTGGGTTAACGATAGTTCTAGCAATAATCTTCGCGTACTTTTCCGCTTTGGCTTTTGCCGCAATATTCGCTTCGTCTGCTAACGCCATATCCATATACCTGTTTATGAGCGTAAGCAGATTGCTCCCATCAGAGCGTGTAGGGTTGCGCAGGTCGATGACAGATACGTCGTAGCCGTAATATCTCTTGGCTATCGTCGCATAGTTACGCGCAAGGTCGCCCTTAGTGTCACTGGCAAAGAAACTCATCCCGCTTGCACAGGCGTATTCAAGGTTTGGGTACAGGAAGTATGCTGTTTTACCGACACCGGATGCACCGATCATAAGGCAATGTACATCGTCGCTGTCCACCAGCGCTGTGACCTTGCCTTTCTTGCCTCTGCTGCCGAGTACGAGTCCCTGCTCCGTGGGCAGGTTCTTACCCTCGCGCCATGCTGCGACATTGAACAGGACAAGCGCAAAAGTTTTGCGTATCTCACTCTCTGTCGCCCAGCGAGCAGTACCGTGCTGACCGTCGCCAACGGTTTTGGACTTGATGACACTCAACCTCGCCAGTGACGGCAACTCGTAGGGTGTAGTTGCTTGAGAGCATAGCCAGTCCGCCAATCACGGCGAAGCCTATGCCCGCAACTATAAGGAGAGTCCAGAGGTTTGAGTCCATTCCTGCGCCTCCCTTCGCAAATCGTCGTTCCAGTCCTTGAGCGTCGGGACGACGATCTCAGCATATATACCTCGCTCAGACAATTCTGCCTCCATGCGCTGGGCGGCCTTTTGTCCGGCAGAATCGTTATCCAGACAGAGGTACACACTGTCGATGTCCTGACGGCGGAGCTGCTCAAGCACAGGCTGAATACTCGTGCCGCAGCAAGCAACAAAGCTGTGAGATCGCCAGGCTGAGGGGTACAGTGAAATGTAGGATAACAAATCTATGGGAGCCTCAAATACATAGAGGCTCCCATCTGTACCTGTGTAATTAAAACTGTGCTTTGGGTCACTGCCCTCGACGTTCTGTCGGAACGATTTACCCTCGCTGTTTGTGCTGCGCTTGTGAGCGTGACGAGCTGTGCCGTCTGAATCCATTCCGACAAACACCGCGTTGTGGTACTCCGCATCTTCATAGATGAGATGAGCTTTTGCAAAAGCTGAAACGACAGCGTGGTCTATGCTGCGCGTCTTGCAGAGATACGCAAATACACGGTGCATATTCTTGTTGGCTGGCGGCAGAGCGAACGGCTTCACTTCAGCGCATTTTTCTGCGCGTTGAGGATAAGCAACACCCAGCTCGTCTCCGAGCAGCGTGGACACGGCTTCGGCATAACCGATACCGTAGTGCCGCTGCACGAAGCTAATTGCCGTGCCGCCTTTTTCCTCGGCATGATCGTACCACTCATTGCCGCGGATGGTTATGCTGTGGTCACTGGCAAGGCGCTTATCCCTGCCGGATGAAATAAGCCTTTCTCCGCGGCTGAGGAGAAAGGCTTCGAGGTCAACAGAAGCAGCGCGCTGCTTCTGCTCGTCTGTAAAATGTATGTAGGTTAAGTTGATCACCTCCGAGAATGTATCTACGCGGTATGCGTTTTCAAAAACTGCTTGAGCTTAGTTAGATCTGGGTCACAAAGCAGCGGCAGGATATCTGTCAAATGTTCTGGGGCAAGGTTCCACCACTGATAGCGGAGCAGCAGATCTTTTAATTCTTCATCAAAGCGCTCCTTGATTAGCCTTGCTGGGTTTCCGCCATACACAGTGTAAGCAGGAACATTTTTGCAACTACGGAGTAAGCAGCTATGATTGCTCCGTCGCCGATCTTCACGCCGGGCATAATGATGCTTTCACGCCCAATCCATACATCGTTTCCTATAACAGTATCGCCTTTATGTGGAAGCTGCTCCATGTGCGGTGGTGTGTTTTCAGACCATGCGCCGCCGAACACATTAAAGGGGTAGGTTGTGGCACTGCTGATTCGTAATCAGCAGGTCGTGTGTTCGAGTCACATTACTAGCTCCACGGAGAGTCCCGGATGACGCCGAAAGGCGCTTGTCTGGGACTTTTCTTGCATCTAAAAGTTCAGACCAAGCAGCGAGCAAAACCGCTTGACCCAAACCGTGACCCAAACGCAGATAGGAGCGAAAAGCACGGTACAGCACCCGACCTGCGTCAGATGAGCTGTACCGTGTGTTTTGATGATGTTTATCCGATTCCGTGCTGCCCTTCGACCTGTGAGGTGATGAAGCCGCCTATTCTTTTCGCAGCGTCATTCTGCATAGCTCTTGTTGCATGGCAGTATGTGTTCAACGTGAAGTCCGCCGAGTAGTGACCGAACATACATGATAGCGTTTTGACGTCAGCTCCGCTTTGCAGGGCGTATGTCGCGCAGCTATGTCTAATTCATGGAACTCTATTTCTGATTTTTATCGCACTATTTCCTGATATTTTGAAATAAATCAGGAAATCGTGCTTTTCTATTCTCCTTACCGATGATATACTGAAAATGACTTTTAGTTGTTGAGGTATATGTGATGCTGCCTTACACAGGTGATTAGATTGAGCACATCGAGCCCGGAAAGAACAGTCTCAAATTCTATTCTTTCACTCCTCGCCCCTTGATGCGGGGTCACATGTATCAGATGGATGACGAATTGGCTGCCTTGCTGATTGATGCCCATAGGAACATTGGCTTTCTGGAAGGGCTCATTAAGTATGCACCTAACAACGAAGCATTTGCTGAGCTAATGCTTTTGAAAGAGTGTACTTATTCTCGTATGATTGACTATGACAGTCCTGATTTCAAAGAGGTACTCACCAGTCGAGGAACTGGCAAAGGTAACATATCTCCGATCATAGACTTGGAAGCGGCATACAAAGCAGCGGTAAATATGGAAATCTGAGTTCCTGATTTGAGTCGAATTTGCGGCATCGCCTTTTACGGGGAATCAGAGGATAATCCGATGAGCGTTAGGGATCAGCAAACATTTTGGTTAGGAGCAAAGACGAACCTCAAAGGATACAATCCCACAGCACCGGATGCAGTACTGCCGGCACTGGCTGATATTTCTGCGTATCTCTATAACGATCAAAATACTGATCCGTTGATTAAGGCTGCCTTGGTGCATTACCAGTTTGAAATGATTCATCCATTTGAGCGATATAACGGTATTGTTGGGAGAATCATTGTGCCGATGATGCTGAGTGATGTCGCTATAGAAGCAAAGCTACTGATATGTTTGTCTGAGTATTTGTATCACAACAAGAATGAATATTTTGACTTGCTTCGGTCTACCCAATTCAGCGGTGGTTATATTCGGTGGATTAAGTTCTTTGTGAATGCTGTAGGTTAAGTAGCCAAAAAATCCGCCAAGCTAATGACACAATACGAGCGTATCATTGCACTGGATGAACATCGCCTTACGGAGATTGGCAAATCCACTAAAAATATATTAGAAATTTATAATTATCTCAAGGGTACTCCTATTACAACAATAACAGTTGCCGAAAGAAACCTGGGATTCTCTTTTAATACGGTATCTAAATTGTTTCATTCATTACAAGGCTATGGAATTGTTGAATGCCATCTACTTTCCTACAGAAATAGAGTTTTTCGATATTCTGAACTGGAAAACTTGATATGTGCTGATTAGCTGCACTTGTACATTAACAATAAGAAATTGAAAGGTGATGAATGTGGGAAAAGGAACGAACAAGAAAGGCAAAAAAGTTGCAGTTCCAAAAGCCAATATCCAAGAATTAAATGCTTCCAGAGATGGCGGACAAATCGCCCTCAGAGGCTACTCGTATCAATTCTTGTATTCGTGCTATTTAATTCTTTCGTCATCAAGTCCGGGCATTTCTTTTCAGCTTGAGGGAATTGAAGATATTGATTGTATTAAGCAGAAAAATGACAGCAGTGATGTCACGCATATACAGCTGAAATATTCCGTCAACAAACAGGATGCAAGTTTTTTGCCTGATGTGCTTAAAAACTTTCTTGAAGCATATTTGCTGGATCAAAATAGATCTTTTAAGCTGGTTTATGATTTCCCTGTTGCAAAAGGCAATCTAAGTAAGATATTTGCATCTGATCTGGACGAAAAATCACGCATCTATTGGACTGGTGTGATTTCAAATATCAAGCAAAACAATCCTTCTTGGAATTGGTCTGTATATGATTTCGATGAATTTATTTCACATTTGTCATTTGAGAAGATTGAAAAATCTATACTTGCTACTGAAATTGAAAAAGCCTTAATTGGAACTTATGAGATTAACACGGGCAATGTTTCTTTATTTGCAAACAGCATAAAAATCCTTTGCTTTGAAAAAATGGAGCAGCGGGCCTATGTGACCAAAGCAGAATTAGATTCCAAAATCCAATCTGTCAAAATAGATATCAGTAAGGGTCCTCAGAATCCAGCTCATAGTTGGATTCGTAAACTGGACTACTCTAAGCATAGTCTTGATGAAGGTCGTAGTTTTTACGAGGGGAAAAAAGCAACACCAGCAGATATAGCAAGTGAGTTTCCAATCAAACGACCAAGCTTAGAAGAAGATGTTATTAATTCCATTCGCGAAAACACAGTTACTGTAATTAAAGCTTCTAGCGGGCAAGGAAAAACCACGCTGGCTTTGCAGGCAGCATATATCCTCCAAAATGAATATATACCATATCAATTGCTATGGTGCGATGAAATCAAAGAGATTGGGAATATTGTCCAATATTTTAAAGCAAGAATTCAGCTTGGTGAAAAGATTCTCATCTTAATTGACAATTTGGATAACCATCTCAGCAAATGGAATTATCTTGTTCAACTCTTACAATCCGAATTGCATTGTCATTATAAGTTGCTCATCACATCGCGTGAGATTGATTGGTATAATTATAGTGGCGACTTGAGCAATATTCAGTCTTTGAAAGTAATTAAGCCGGCTTTAGAAGAAAAGGAAGCAATAGAGATATTCAATCTATTCAGAGAGGCTAAGCAGCTTCACCCAAGTATAACAAGCTGGCAAAGAGCATGGAATAAGATTGCAGAAAGACAACTACTTATAGAATATGTCTACTTGCTTACTCATGGCGAGATGTTATCAGAAAGAATAGCCTCACAAATATCCGAAATAGGACAATCATCTTCTGGCAAAGCAAAATGTGAAATCCTACGCAAAGTATGTTTTGCGGATCTTTGCGGAGTCAGTCTTTCTGTTGTCAACCTTTATGCGAGTCAATCAGAAGACTCTGGCTCGGATTTTGGGGAGCTCTTAAAAAGTATGGAATCCGAGTTTCTTGTGCACGTGAATGAAGAGAGCGGGTATATTGAGGGTCTGCATCCCATTCGGTCAAAGCATGTTGTAGAGAGACTGCATGAATTCCTGCCGATTGACGATACCGCCATTTCTGTTATGAAAATGGCGGACAAAGCGGACCTATCGATACTGTTTTCTCATCTACCGGAGTTTACCCTGAACAAAGAGACATTTTTCCGCGATGCGGTCGAGAGTCTATGGGATGAAAAAGACCTTTCAAACTATACTTCTGCAATACAGGGGCTTTTTTCAGGGAATGTGATGCAGTATTTCCTTTCCAATCGGGCTGCGTTTGACGATGCAGATGCCCACGGCGGTCTTTTCCTTCTATCGACCGAAATGTGCCCATTTGCTGTATTCGAGGATTTCGGTGTGTCGATGGATACGCTGGACAAAATGCGTGAAACAATTCCGGATAATAAGAATATAGAATATCTTTGCCGATTGCGGGAGCGTATTCCCGCCTGTCATTTGCAGGATACGTATGTCTATGTTTTCTGCGGTTGTCTATATAGGAAACTGCGCGCCCTTCGTTTTGACGAAATAAAGGACTTCACGGCCTATGCCTCCATTTCTGAGTGGATCTATAACATCAATCCGGAGTGGAATGTGCCGGCCGGATTTTCTCTGGACGATCTTTGGAGCAAGTCGGAAAAATTGACGCTGGAGTGCATTTCTACGCTGATGTATCTCTCCTACTGCGGGAACAGAGAGAAATATATGGAATTTGTGGAACGAAATCTTAAGAGTATTCTTACGTACCTAAAGCAGCGGACAAGATCACATAGGGTATTTATTGATTCCGAAAAAAATGCGATTCATGTTGAGTATATCCTTCGATTACGCAATATCAAAACGGGAAATGAGCAGAGCGTCTCAAGGCTAAAATTTCTTTGCAAAACCCTGCCTATTTTTGATTTGTATTGTGCGGATGCACTCAAGCTGACAGTTGATTTGCTCTCAGCTTATCCTATTCCCGACGATGCACATAAAGCAATGCCCATTCGAAACATTGTGATCATGTTCCATCAAAACCTAACATCGTTATGGAATAAGACCATTATGAGCAATTACGAATTTGATACCGTAAGCGAATGGTTGGATTATTGGTTTAGTGTGAGAGAGAAGATATATCTGCTTGCCGATAAGTGCTGTGCCTGTATTTACAAACTCCTTGGCGGAAAACCATTAGGGAGTTTGGCCGGGGAGGTAGATCAGCTTCGGGAAGAATTTGCCCTAATTACTACTGGTGAAAAGCGATATCCCAAGGAAGATCCTCCTTTTGAAGAAAAAGCTACAGTGCCCGAGAGGTTAGGAAAAATAAAGAATAAATACTTTCAAAGCATACTAAACTTTACGAATCAGTTTGCAGGGTTCCTAATTAAGGATGAACAAAAGCAAAGATTGGCTATGGTTAACCTCACAACAGCCCAAAGTGCTCTTGTGACAATGCAGAATTACTTTGCAGAAATCGCAATTGATTTTGGCTTCCAGGAAAGACAGTTGGCTCTTTGTGTTATGGAAACACAGAGTATAGAGCGACTTACTATGTGCTGCAGCTATTATCTCGAACACATGCCAAGCAAATACTTTGATAAATATCAAATCAAGGATTGGTATGAAGAGCATTGCCGGGATGAGAGAGGAATCGCAGAAAAGGGATTTTCGAAATTAGCGTCCAAGTACTCGATTCATTTTCCTGATCAGATTTACATCATTGACATGTTGAGCTATTATCCCATCATAGTTGGTAATTTTGATATGGCATTGGAAAGTAATCTAACCGAATGTCTTCTGGGCTGTATCGCATTTGCTGATGCTCCCTTTGATTACCTAGTCATATTATCTGCAAACGAGTTCGAAGAAATAAATCCTACTGCGTTACAGTTTCCTCGACGGATGCTCGTTGATGTCAAGAAGGCAATCGAATCAGAAAATCATTCATCGCTTGATAAACTGATGTCTCCATATCCTGTGGACGTAACAGCACAGATGCTCAGTTGCTTTGCGCAAAAATATGTTTTGACGAAAAGGGCAAACGTAGAGGCCGAAGAACCTTCTATTGGGGATATTGCCGAAGAGCTATGGATCTACTCCAAATCGGTTGAGTTGTTGACGGAACCGGAAGATGCCGGTTATCTCGCAGCTGAAACGCAAGGCCTCCAGACCAATATTTCAGAAATGCTTCGTTTATTGCAGGACAAACTTCCATCCAAAGACGTTGATTGGTTAACAGAAATATGTTGTGGTGTATTCTCTGGGAAAAACTTTGACGATACTATGTTCAACAATGTTATTGCACACCTCGTACAAATGAAGACAGGTCAAAAAGAATGTTGGCCGCATAACTACCAGGAAACGCCAGACCGTGGCGGGTATTTTTCGATGAACGTCAATCAAATTTGAATGGAATGTAACACAAAAACAGAAATTCCGGGCTATCAGAATTCCTTGATAGTTTGGGATTTCTGCTTTTGCAGAGATTTATTTTTTGTCCTGTGCTTGACATACGGGTGTCTCAAATCATGGAAACGCAGGTGCTCGATGCCAGCGTCGTTCAGAATCTTTTCATGCAGCTTGACTATTGAGTCCGGGTGGTATATTCCCCCAGCCATTGGAGACGGGAACATATAGATGTTCAGCGGATGCTTTGCATGTTCCTCTTTGAGCAGCTCGACTGTTTCTTGAGACAGGGATATTAGCCTTACGGATGTCACTGTCTTTGGCTTAGTAATTTTGAGCTCGCCGTCACGGGAGCTTACGAGCTGCTTTGTTACCGAAAGCGTACAGTTTTCGGAGTCAAGGCCGCTCCACAGCAGCGCCGCGATTTCACCTTTACGCAGTCCGCTTGTAAGCTCAAGATAGAACAGAGGGAGGACACTTTGTACACTGGTGGCTTTCAAGTATGCTTTTACTTGTTCCGGCGGGAGTATCTTCATCTCTTTCTTGTCTATCTTCGGCACTATCACATCGTCTGCCGGATTGCAGACTATTAGCCGCTCCTTGATCGCTCGATTAAGACAGTTATGCAGCATCACATGAATGCCGTGAACATATGTGCCTGACAGACCGGGATTTTTCTCTTTCTGCGATACCCGTTCTATGCCGTGGTCGAGCAAATCATTGTACATTTTCTGAATCTGTCTGCCGGTCAGCCTGTTAAGCTTTATATCGCCGAGGCAGGGAACGATATGTTTCGTGATGTATCTATTGTAGTAGTCCGCGGTGCGCTCGCGCATGTTCGGCTTCGCGTATATCTCAAACCATAGTGCCGCCCATTCGCCGACAGTGTATAAATCGCTCTTTGACACGTCGAGAACTTTTATTTCTTCCAGCTTGGCTTTGAGCTTTTCTTTGACTTCCGCCTGAGTCTTACCGAGAACATTTTTCATTTTGACCTTGCCATTTTCATCGTAGCCGACAGTGTATCTGCCCACCCAGCGACCATCGCTGCGCTTGCGGATACTGCCTTCGCCGTTTGATCTTTTCTTTGCCATGTTTTCATCCCATTTCGCAGCAAACACAAATACCTCAAGTCCTCCGAAATAGCCAGAGAAACTTTTAGGGATTTTTCTTTGTATATTACGGCGTAGTTTTTAAGCATCCGTGTTTGCGTTTATCCACTCTATAAATCTTTCTTTCGGCACGATGATGCGGGACCCGATACGCAGTGACGGGAAGCTGTCACTGCGCACAAGTTCATACGCTCCTGCGCGGGATATGCCAAGGACGGATGCTACATCTGGGACAGACAGCATCAGCGGCAGGTCATTGTAGTTTGTGTATTTCGATTTGTTCAAATATGTGCCTCCTAATATAATTCTTTATTTTATTGTTGCCATGCACAGGGTGACAGAGAGCTTCCATGTTAGTAAAAATTCCAGAGCTGGAACAAGCGATATTTAAGATAATTCAGATGCAGGTGACACCAGCACTGGGAGTCGACACTGGCAAGGATAAACTGGATCTGCAAACGGTTCAGCAGACTGCGCACGGAGAGAAACTGCGTGCCATATAGGCGGCAAAACAACAACTTTACGAACAGTACGCCCTTGGAGAAAATGATTTGGAGATCTACCGGACTTGAAAAGCGAAACTTGATGTAACCATACTGATAGAAAAATGTTGTGTGATCCACAAAAGCTGCAGGGAAAGAAATGCTTTGACATTCTCTTCGGATGCAAGTATTATTGATTTATATGGATGAAGGAGATGTCACAGACAATCAATCAACTTCATGGAGATGTAATTATGAGTAACCAAAAGATGAAAATCATATGTATCATCAACGGCTCAGAGGTCCGGTACATTGACGAAAAAACCAAAACCGTGATTCTAATCCAGCACCTCATAGACGGAAAACTCAAGGGAGAAGTATCTGTTGCACACAGCAAGGATCCAATTGACGTACATTTGCCGGCCATCTGTAGAAAAAACAATAGCAATGATTTGTTCACCGTGAGCTTCTTTTATCAATATCCCTTCGTTGTGGACTTAAAGGGCACCAAATATTCTGCTGCGAAGGAGCCAATTTTGGACGAATACGTTGTTAATCTCAGTAATGTCCAAGAATCCATCGAGCTGACCTTATGGGTAGTGCAATGAAGACGATGCAGGCGTTTTTTTCACAGTTCGAAATATTGGCAGAAGATATGCCTTCCAGTATCGATAAGCTCGTTCCCATGCTGCGTCAAGCCCTGGATGCATATAATGCTGCAATCCAGAATTATGGAATCAACAGCTATCCTGCGCAGTTCTGGCTGACTGTATTCCGGATGATCAGCGTAGAAATTGGGGAAACAGGCCCAGCAGAAATGCTGTTCCGGAAATTGATCTCTGTTCATGCAGACACAGCCACTGCTCAGGTAAGTTATCTGCACGATCTTGCTGATTTATTTATGGAACTGTCTAATCGGGACATCAACAACAATGATCTGTTTCAGCAATATCAGGACATTACACAACAATACCGGAACCTTCTCAGTACTTTTCCGGAGTTGCGATTCGGCGCTCTGAACCAGTTGGACGCAGAGATGAAAATTGAGACGTTGCTTTGCCAGTGCATTCTCAGCCAAAAGGGGGAAGTAAATCCCGACACCATCTCCGCCATGGGCGAGCATGGACAACAGTTGGCATCGATGGGCGCATATGAAGAGGCTGAGAAATACTTTGCCTGCGCCCACAGCGGTGCTCGGCAGATGTTTGGCTCTGATGATTCCAGAACCATTCTCTGGCAGACCCGTCTTGGGTTCTGCGCCTATTCACTCGGCGATACGGAAGAAGCACTCGTCAATTTAGAAGAGGCTTTTGCCCATAGCAGCGAAACTATTTCAGACCGTGCCTTGGTTGTGAATCAGCTGGCCCAAATTTATCAAGATCAGGGTTGTGAGTCCCGGACCCTGAAATTGTATCAGGATTGGTGCCATGATAATCCCCTGTCTGCTGCCTATACCGCAGATGAGGTTATGGCTCATCTGCGGTACGCTGAACTGTTGAGCTATATGGGAAAAAATCAGTATGCAATCCGAATCGCAGAGTCTTCAGCCAGGCGAATGAATTACCTATTTGGACGGGATGACCCGGATACCCTGTATGCACGTTCGATGGTCGCTGATCTTTACGGCGATATCGGTGACCACAAACGAGCAATTCGCAGAATGAAATCTATCTGTGAGAAAGCCCCTGCGGAATACAAGGAAACGGCCGATTATCTGCATACTTGGATCAAACTGGGCTTCGAGTACGCCCTTAACGGCAACTTTTCCAAGGGGCTTCAAATCATCGATACATACAGTGAACGCTTTGTACAGCACCCCGACACATCTGATGGAGACTATCTACGGGTGATGAATATGAAGGCCACTGTACACGGCTTTCTGGAAGATCTGGATTCCGCCCTCCGGATTATGCAGGATATCTATATCCGAAGCGTCCAAATCCACGGTGAAAATCATATAAATACCTTGACTTATGAGAATAATCTGGCTGTGACCTGCAGCGATCTGGCTGCCACTACACAGAATCCCGATAAAGTATCACAATTGGTACGGCTGGCAAGGCAGTATAGCTGGGATGTTTACAAACGGTCAGCAAATGCAAGGGGATATGCTGATCTGTTCACGATGCTGGCACTCAGCAACAAGGCGCGGCTGGTGGAGCGGAGTGGAGATCTGGTCAATGCGCAGAAGATGCTGCAACGGGTATATGATGTCCATGCAGCAGCAAATCCCGATTCTCCTGATACACTGGAAGCAATGCATAATCTCGGCAGATTTTTTGCTGATAATTCCCAGTTTGCCAAGGCAGTCACACAGCTATCGCAATGTGTACGGAAAGCATCACACCTTCTTGGCGAACAACATCCTGATACACTCCGTTATCTGAAAGAACTGGCCTTTGCTGGTTATTCTCTCGCTCTAACAAGTATGCTGAATGCCTGCAGTGATTCTGAACGGTCTGCAGGAAAGGCGTCGTATCAGAAGTCTTTATCCTATTTTCTTGATTATCTGGATGCCATGTGCCACCGGGCTACGGAAGCGTTTTATATTGAATCGCTGGAAAGCCGAGCTAATTACTTTCGCGATGTGAACGAGGTCCTAGGAGAACTATTGCGCTGGTGCGAGAATGCAACAAGCCTGAAATTGGATTTTGATGCAGGAACTTTTTTTGAGCATATGGTGGCATTCAAGAATATCTCTTTTGATATCATGCTGAAAAAGACGAACCGGATGTCCGAACGAAAAAAGATTAGCTTGTATCAGGAACTATTGGAGCGAATCTCTCTCGGGGAGGAAAACTTGGCTGAGGAACTCGATGCATTGCGACGGGATATCTGGAGCGATAATGTACTGCATGATTATTTCCATGCGGCAAAAGGGCTGACGATTCTGCAGGTTCAAAAGAAGCTCGACAACGCAATTTTCCTAGATGTGTGGGAGTTGTCTGAGGCATATCATGTCTTTGCCATCGATAGCAATCGTATACATTATCAAACACTGTGTGATGTGGCTGAGGTCGGGCCAAACATGATACAGCCGCTGATTATACCAATACAGCAAATTGCTACAGGTTATGAACGGGTCTATCTATGTCTGCACAATCGTAGTATGTCTTACCCTGTCGCTGCCCTGCTCAGTCAGACCATCTGTGTTCCTGTAGTCTGTCTGAATTCTGTTACTAGTATACTTAATCAACCAACGCCGAAATACCCGCAGCGTGTCTTCTTTGCTGCACCGGAAGATCCTGCACTGCGCTGTGAGGTGCAGTTGATTGAACAGACTAATGGGAAGCTGTCATATGAACGGATATCTTTCCGGCTGGATGACCTTTTGAAAACTCCCATAAGCGGAATATTGCATGTCAGTACCCACGGCTTTTATGAGCGGAACAACAGCAGAACTGGTGTCATGGACAGTTATCTGTATTCTTCAGAGGGAAGGCTCAGTGCCAACGAACTCATGACCGTCAATATGAGCAATGTGGATCTTGTTTTTCTGTCGGCTTGCCAGAGCAATGTCGGTAAGTCTTTCGGTGCATTCGGCCCCTACAGTGTCAGCAGAGCCCTTCAGATCGCTGGGGCCAGCTATACAATCAGCACCCTGTGGAATGTCCCGATGGTGTCGGCTATTGTGTTTGCCGATCATTTTTACACTCTACTTGCTCAGGGAGCAGATATCATTGGTGCTTTCCATGGTGCCATGACCTGTGTGCGTGAATATACTATTTCACAGACAAGATATCTAATGGAGCGCATGGCTGCTATAGGGGCACCGCAAGATCTCCTCCGCGAAATATACACCATGACTGTGGGCAGAGAGTATCCGTTCCAGGATCAACTCCATTGGGCGGGGTATGTTCTGTGCCAAGGTTAATGATTTGGAGGTAAATTATCGTGTTCAAATTACTGAAAAAGATACTCTACCCTTCCATCAATCGACTGTTATTTGCCATGCTGTTACTTCTGGTTCCAGCACTGCTGCTAATTGCCCAAGATGTAGCATTGCTTGTGATAATCCCTTACGACTGGGTTGATTGCCACCAGCAGCTCTATTCCCTCTTGGTGAATGTTGCCATCAGTTATCTCGTCAGCTTGTTGTTCTATGTAATCCAAGTACATATTCCACAGAGAGCAGCTGAGAAGAAGGCATTTTCTGTTCTCAGAAATCAACTCGATTTGTTGGTTGAAAATGAGCGATTTATTCAACAGGCTTCCGAGATCATCGCAGAGAGTGTTGTAGAAAACAAGTCCATTATCTACACATACCCTAAATCTAAGAAAAAAAGAAACGAGGTCTATTCACAGAGAATTGAAAGTGCAAAACAGGAGAATATAGATTTGATTTTGGAACGGAATTTCCATCTTTACAACGATGTTCTCCGTAGTATTTCGTTTCCCGCCCTAGATCGTGCCCTAATCGACCTGATTGATAAACTTTCTATCGAAAAACGATACCACAGTATGCATACCAGAAAACTCATTATTGAAAACAGCAAGCTAAATCAGGCTTGTAATCTCGACGTCCTTGTTGAGGAAGAAGATCAAAAGTCTATCGATAAAGTCATTCACACACTGTCTGATGTATACCGACTGGCTGATGGTAGTTTTTGTAATAGCGACTCTGAAAATAACTGCATAAAAACCAGATGCGCCCGCTCCATTGAAGAGTTCACTAAACAATGACTGTAGTCCTATTATAGACTTCCTGTCACACCATTCCTTTACTCAGGATAGGTAGCATTCGCAGAGAGCCGGTGTTAAACATGACGGCAACCGTGCTCCTGTCTTTGGAAATGTCAATGCCAATAGAGTTCGTTTGTATTCCTCCAATCTGTGAATCGCGACCGGAATCCATCTTTTCTCATTGCCGATTCAATCTGTTGGGCGACACGAACTCCAAGGCTCAACCAGCTCAAATCGAACGCTGCAATAAGGGGATGGCTGACCGCCTAAACTGTGGGCATAGAAGCCCAAGGAGGCAAAGGTCAGCCAATTGCTCCCCTTATTGTAGCTTAGGCATGAGATGGAAAGAAAGCTGGACTGGTTGTCCGACTTTCCTGCCCAAATTTATTGTAATAGGAGGTAAGGCTATTACCACAAGTTCTCCGAAATAGCCAGAGAAACTTTTAAGGATTTTTCTTTGTATATTGCGGCGCAGTTTTTAAGCCCCCGTGTTTGCGTTTATCCAGCCTATAAATTTTTCTTTCGGCACGATGATGCGGGACCCGATACGCAGCGACGGGAAGCCGTCGCTGCGCACGAGCTCATATGCACCCGCGCGGTATATGCCAAGGACGGATGCTACATTTGGCACGGATAGCATCAGCGGCAGATCATTGTAGTTTGTGTATTTCGATCTGCTCAAATGTTTTTTCCTTTCTTCTTGGTGTATAGAGATGATAGAGTTGCATTTTCTTTTCGTTGAGGGTATACTGACATTGAAATAATCTTGAGGGAGGTCAAGCCATGTCTGCTGTGTACACAATATCGGAAATAAAAAATATAGTTTGCCCTCTTGCAAAAGAGTACGGAGCTGAACGCGTATACCTATTTGGCTCATACGCCCGCGGAGAGTCTACAAAGAATAGCGATATAGATCTTCGTATAGACAAGGGCAATATAAAGGGTCTTGCTTTGGCAGGCCTGCTGCTCGACCTTGAAAAAGCACTTGGTTGTCCGGTTGACCTTATAACGACCACGAGTCTGGACAAAGAATTTTTGTCGTCCATCAAAAATGATGAGGTGTTGCTGTATGAAGCCCCTTGATAAAGACCTCAGCATCATCACTCATGTGTTGTCCTACTGCGAGCAGATAAATGAAACTATGGAACGGTTCGGACGTAGTCAGGACATTTTTATGAGCGACAAAATCTATCGCAATGCTGTTGCGCTGTGCATACTTCAGATAGGAGAGCTTGCTGGTAAACTGTCAGATGACTTTCGGCACGAGCACAACCAGATCCCGTGGCAGCAAATAAAAGCAACCCGCAATATTGTCGCACACAGCTATGGCTCTGTTGACCCAGTTGTGACGTGGGAAATAATCACAGGCGATATTCCCGCGCTTAAGGATTATTGTCAAGCAATTGTGAATGCAGAACAACAGATTTGAACCCAAGGAGACGGATGAGACACCGTCTCCTTTTTGTTACTCCATCTTCGGATAATTTGCAGGATCCTCGTGGTCGTCCTCGCGGTGACCGAGCGCAATTTTCCACTCCTGCAATTCTTTGCGGCGCTTTCTGTCGAGCTGCAAGCCCCGGTAACCGGAAGAACTGACGTTATCCCGAAAGATATTTCCCATGTGGTGCAGCATACGGATCATGCAAGCGGCGACGGAATCGGGTGGTGGGGCACGGTGCTCTTGTCGGGGCTGCGTGTTATGTTCTGTATCTGGTGATGTGTTTTCTGAGAGGGATTTTAATTCTGGTGCAGCATACTGCGTCATATCATACTCAACGCTTTCATTCTGCTGTTGCTCCATCATCTGCACGACCTCGCGGATGACCATATTACGCACTGGCTTGAACTCTTTCTGCTGAGAGAGGGGCACGCGCTCCGGTTTTGCTTTCGAGTAAAAGCTGAACACCTCATCCCGCATGCCCTGCCAGAGTGAGTATGCTTCTGCTACACGCTCGTCACTCGCAATTTCGTCAACTATCGCATCGACTATACGCTTTGTGGCCAGAGGAAGATAACCGTACACTTTTTTACCGGAGTAGTTTTGCAGACGCTCGGCAAGCTCAGCGATGAGCAGTTCGAGTTTCGGATTTTTCAAATCACCATCCTGCATTTTCTGAATCAGGGAATCCATGACCTCCAGGGCATTATCCTGCAAGAGGTATCGATGTGCGGTCTGCTTCTGGTACACATTGAGCAAATCATCCTTGTAGACTTGACGCACCAATGCAGACTTAATCTGTTTGATGCCCTGCTTCGTGAGATAGCCTTCCTTCGGGTCAGTCGAGAAGATGACCATGTGAACATGAATATGCTTCTCTTTCATGTGCATGGCGGCATACCATCTGAGATGGTCCGGCTTAATTTTATAGCTCTCGGCTATGTCGATGAGCGACGACTTAATTAAATTTTGCCAAGCCTCAACATGGTCATAGCCGAGCCGCTCCGCATCTTCACGCGGAAGAGAAATGATGGGGCGCCAGACGTTGCCATTGTGCTGAGACACTTCATCCATCGCAGTCTGCATTACAGGCACTTGACCGTCTGCATTCCAAAGCCCATGTTCGTTAAGTTTTTTCACTCCGGGACGGTTTGCAATGTAGCCGATAAAATTCTCGCGCTCGTCGAGGTTGAAAGAATATATTTCTTCTGTCTGCTCTATGAATTCAGATGCAGAGTAGCGTGATGGCGCAGAGACATACTCATCATATTCCGGCAGCAGCGTTGCTTCCGAAAACTTTTTCGTGAGCTTCTGAATATATTCCTCCTGCTTTTTTGTCGGCGGGAGATTCTTAGCACTGTCACTCAGCGTCTGCACACCGTCACGTGTGGAGATATACCTCACATGGTTTGCAAGTCGAGCCGAGTTGCTGCTGCCTTTTAGGTACGGAGAAATGAATATCAGCTTTGCCATCAGTCATCCGGTGAGCTTTGGATTTTGACTGCGTTGTCGAAGCTGATGCGCCCGAATGTGCGCTTGACCTCATCGGCGGCATACCCGCGCAGAGCGCGGAGGTCACCGATGTCGTCTTTGAAGTGCGCGGCGATGACATGCATCATCATATTTGTCTCGACGCACAGCTTGAACATCAGCGACCTCATTCGGTCATCGTTTGCATCAAGCATACCTCGCAGACTTGTGAGTAGAGCTTTGCCGAGGTAGTCTGTAATATCCTCACTTGCAAGATAGCCCATGTAGAAGTGCAGAGCTTTCTCAACAAACTCACTCCGGCTCTGACAGTTAGCAAGCTCCAATGAACTATCCATCCTGCGGACGGTTTCGGGATAGAGCCATAAGGCGTAGTTCTTCTTGTTTTCTTCCAAGTTTGCATCATCTCCTCTTAGATAGCGGTAAAATCGTTGGTACAGCGGCGTTTGGGGGCATATAGATAGCGGAAAACCTGTAATTTTTCAAAACCGATAGCATCTCCCGTAGCTTAAAAAGACCCGCGTTGCGGGGCTTTGTGGATGCCTGCCGGTCAAACCGATAGCGGGCTTTATCTTGTCACAGTTTCGAACGGGCGCACCCGGACGAAAATGCCGCGAAAACGCTCCCAAACACCGCGCGTTCTCCTGCCGGGGTATCCACGCCCTACCTGCTCCCGTAAAAGTGCACACAGCGCCTCACGTGGGCAAACACGGGCTACAGCTCCGGCGTGAGACACTCGGTCTGCATCGCGTCGCAATACTCGTCGAGTGTCATGCCTTCACGCTCTTGGCAGTACTCGTCCATCTTCTCAAGAACTATCTCTTTCTCGGCCTCAGATAATTTGTACACTGCCGCCTCGTTAGCGCCGACACTGCGGCAGATCATAATGTCAAGGGTATCGTCGACTTGTCTCGTCGTAACATTGTAGTTTGCGTAGACATTGAGATAGTCGCCCGGAGCAATCCCACTAAGTGAACCGAAAACACTTCTGGCGTCACAGTGCAGCTCCACGTAGAAATTCAATTCGTCGTCACATTCCAAAATCTCATCGACGAAATTGAAATTGTCCTCGGCCAAGCTGTGGAGTTGCTCCGTTTCAATAACTGCTATCGGGATCACATCGTAGTTGCCGTTGTCGCCGAGGGCAGACATGATCTCATGCTGCTTCGTCTCGGTCAGGTCGTCCCAAAATATTTCGATGCTAATGATTCTTCACCTCCATCTGTAATGACTGGCGCAGTGTTAATTGCAGGTGAAATTTCTACCGGCTCTTCAGCTTTCTTCGGAGCTGCCGGTTTCACAGTGCGCTTCGGCTTTGTCGGAACGACTACATCGTCCTCGTCAATGTACTCACGCACGGCGGCCGGGACGTGCTTTTCATAAAGATGCAGCAGAGCCGAAGCAAGCTCATCCTCGGCTGTCAGTTCTTTCTTTTTGAGATACTTGTTCAGTGCCCGCAGCTTCTCATCGTCGAAGCTGACGGATATGTTTATCTGTTTCATCTTGAATCTCCTTAGTCATAAGAAATATACGGTACCTGAAGCCAGTGTGTCCAGCCGCGGCCTTCGAGCTGCGTCTTGACCACACCGTACTTCGTGCCCATTGCCTCGATCACTTCACCGTTGCCTATGTACACACCTATATGCCCATCGTGCCAGACCGCAAGTCCGGGAGTGTCGGGTATGGTGTCTATCGTGCCGGAGACGGAAGCGTTATAGTACATCTGGTTTGCACCGACGTCGGGCATACCGTTCGTACCGTAGCGCAGCTCCAGCGTCTCCGCATCGAGCCAGCCGTAACCTTTGATGAGCCCGACGCAGTCGGCAGTCCTGCCGCCGACCCAGTTTGCCTGAATAAAGTCCGCATAGTTGCCGACTCCCTCCGGGTACTGCTGGAGCTTCGACGCGAACAGTTCCTCGGTCATGATCTGACCGTAGGTTCCCCAAACATAGCCCCAGCCGGATTGCCATGCGTTTATGGCGTATGCCGCAAGGTCGTGCGCGTTTTTCGTTGACGGATCAGAGAACGTACTGAGGTCTATCTCCACGCTCCTTTGCCCTCCGACCTCATACGCGCCGGTGTAATTCTCAACACTCATCAGGCCCGCGATCATAGTGTAGATGTGCCAGATGTTATCTTTATCCTCATCGCTTATCTCTCTGCCAAGCTCGGTGGAGAGATTTTTGTAAGCGTCGCTTAGTGACAGCGGCGTGATTGCAGTGTATGTTTCCGTCTCGGTGACAGTTTCACCGCTTTCATCCTCGCTCTCGACCTCGCGTGTCAGCTCCTGCTCGGAATAGAAACAGTCAACAAACCGACCGGCTGCTCTTGCTGTCGGTGCATCCTCGCCGAAGCACAGGGCAAAGAAAACGGCCTTGACCATAGTCGGGTCAAGGCTTCCTGTGCTGTCCTCGCTTGAATTCGACGCGGCTATCGCCGAATCCAGAAGAGAAAAAGCTTCCCGCATTTCTGAGATATGGGAGCGAAACTCAGATGGTACTTTCTCCGTATAGTTCGTACCGTAGAAGCACGCTTTCACAGTCGTGTTGTTGTGTTCTGCGCCGCCGCTTGCGAGCGAGCAGAGCACTGCGGTTATGAGGATGAGCGGAGATAACACCGCCGCGAGTATCCACGCTATCGTCTTTCTGCCCTTATCGCTGCCGCCAACAGCGAGCGCCAGCTTTGCAAGTACGGTGTTCATTATCTGCCACCCGCTGTGCCGAACAGTGCTTCCTTGTGCGGCGGGGCATGGACTTCAAGCAGGTACCGCTCGTTGCCGCACTTGTAGAGGCACACCCCGCGCTGGGGATAGCGGATGAGATCATACTCGGATTCTTCGAGCTGCAGCATATCCATGTATGAGCGCTTGTCTATTGACCCGGCGTTAAAGAGGAACTGATGCGGAGGAATAGAGAACAGCGGCTTCGTCATTTCACGTACATTCGGCTGGTCAAAGTCATCGAGGTTCTGTGAAGCGAGAATCATGGCGGATTCCTTCTTGCGCACTCGCTTGAGGCAGTTGCGGATATACTCAATTGCCGTAGGATTACTCAGCCAAATGTACAGCTCGTCGAGCGTGGCGACGGTGTTGCCCTCGGTCAGAAGCTTGTCGGACATATAACTGAGAATGTTGAAGAGCATGGCGTTCTGAATGTTACGTCCAGCCATGAGCAAGCTTTTCACGCCGAACACAAGGAAGCGCGACGAGGTTATATTCGTGTGACCGTTGAAGAACTGCGAGTCAGCGCCTTTGCATATTGAGTTCAGACCAAGCAGCACCTCCTGCAGGAGCTGTGGAGTATAGAGATTGTGCGCCGCCGCATCGTAGTTTTTGTACTCCTCTTCAATAAGATCATAGAGGTCAGAGAGCACAGGATAATTCTCCGGCTTGAGCTGCGAGAAATTCGTATAGTCTGAAATATGAAACTTGGAATACAGCTTCGAGAGCAGTATCTCTATCGTGTCTATCTGCGGATCGGTGAAGTCTTTATACGCGCGGAAGAAGTCCCGCAGAAACGAGAGGTGCTGAGACAACACGGTTTTCTTTTTGAAAGTCTCCGGTGTTGACGGATCGTCCTCATCCTCGCCGGTGCTCCAGCACTTCGGCTCAAGTACATTGATGATGTACTGCCCGCCCATGAGGTCGATGAAGCAGCCGTCAAGAGCTGCGCAGAGTTCGCCCTGCTCGTGCTCAACGTCCAGCGAGATAATGTTTTTCCCAGCCTCACGGCAGTTGACCATCAGGAGCTTCATAAGATAGGACTTGCCCTGACCGGAGTTGCCGAGTATGAGAACATTTGCCGAGGTCTTGTCCTCATCGCGCTGGTCGAAGTCCGTGAGGATGTTGCTGCCGTATCTGTCCTTGCCGATGTAGAAGCCGTGGGCATCCGTCTTACCGGAATAATTATATATGTATAAGTTTGCAACGCTCGACGCCGGGAGCACACGCTCAAACTGAGTGCCGAAGATGTTATGACCCTGCGGGCAGGTGGAGAGGTAGCCTTTTTGCTGGCGCAGTCGAAGCCTATCCACATTGAGCTTTGATCTCAGCAGCTCAGATATTACCTCGGATTGCAGACGCTCAAGCTCCTGCATAGTCGGTGCGCACAGCTCAATGAACACTACACAGTGTATGAGCGGCTCGCGGCGCTTGCGCATTGTGTTGACCATTTCAAAGACATCCTGCAGATTACCCTCGGCGGTGATCATCTGCTTGGTGTCGTTGGTGTTTGCGCGGCTGAGCCTGTTCTTGTTGGTGGCGTTCTGGATGATACGATTCTCTTCCATCGCGTCAACGATGCGCGTATATATGCGGATGTTGACGCCGCACTTCTCGCCAAGGTGACGCAGGATGGCCTGATCCTCAGTTGCCGCCGGGTACTCCTTCAGCGCCCAGACGCAGCAGTAGAGGTTATCTCGGATATACACGTCGGGGTTGAACTTCATAACTCCCGGCGCGATCATGTCTAAGAAAGTTTTACGTGGCGGAGCAGACTTCACGGGATGTTTGCGCACGGCACTTTTCTTCCTCTCTGTTTTCACAGGCGCAGATTTTTGCTTCAGATGTTTTCCCATATAGTTTTTCCTCCTTATTCCCACTGCTGACCGTCATAGTCCGGGTACGGGTCAACGCTGATGCTCTGCCCGTAGTAAACTGCCAGCAGCTTTTTCAGCTCCTGCCGGTCGGCACGATGGACGGTAAAACCCTGCTCGTGGATGTATTTCTCAACGTTGCCGAGGTGGGAATAGATATCTCCCTTGACCTCGCTGCGGATGCGCAGGACGATGTAGAACTGACGGGATGAGGCCGTCATTACTTGTATTCGGTCAAGATGTTCTATATCCTGCTCCAGCAGCCGCCTGACGGCAGGACAGCTCTCTTTCTCAAGCCGGTCACGGTAAAAGCGTTTGTTGTACTCAAAGGACTGCATCGAATCCGTGGCAATCATCTCTATTCCATCGTAGCCCTTGATGATGTTGAGCAGAGCGTTGATCCTTGCGTCGATGCTGTCGGCAGGGAGCACACTCAGGTTGGTGGGCGCAACGGAAAAGAAAACGAGCTCGCCCTGCTTTGTAGATATACCGTAATCCGTTATAGCCTCAATGCCGAGCAGCTCCTGTGTAGATTCTTTCTTTTTGAAGATCATGTGGGATCCCTCCATTCAAAGTATTGCTGGCGCGTGAAGAAGTACGCCGCAGCATAGCGGATGAAATCCAGTATGCTGGTGTTGTCGAAGCGAATGCTTAGAAAGCCATAGGCGACAACGAGAGCCAGCGGCAGCAGCGCGCCTGTGCGCACGAGCGAAAATATGCCGATGAGAAAACCGATGCCGATGATGGCAAGGTCTTTAAGTTCCCACAGCCAGAGCGTCGCCTTGGCCGCGAGGTTATCCGGGTAGATGTACATTGTGTGCCTCCTAAACAAAATTGCCGTCGTGGTCTCCCGCGACGGCTTTGATGATGTGTGCAGTTTTATTCTGCCTCCTCCGCATCTGCGGCGTCGGTGAGTGCAGCTTCTATGAGCCCGATGATGAACTCTTTCTGTGTCAGCCCATATTTGCTCAGATGCGCCTTGATCCTTACGAAGAGTTCCTCCGGTATCTGCAGTGCCAGTGTCCTTGTTCCGTTTGCCATAGTTCTGCCTCCTTCAAAATGTTCTCTGATGATCTTCTCGACGTACTCGCTCAGTGTCAGTGCCAGTTGTTCCTGTTCCTCGCGCACCTTTATGTGCAGCGACTCCGGAATCATGGCACATAGATTTTTCTTCTTTTCATCCATATCGAAGCTCCTTTCCGCTTTCGCAAGCGAAGTATACCTGAAGCTACGGCACAAAGCTATTCATCATAAGCAATGAAGATCATCGGCAAAACGAAGCAGATGCAACAAGCTATGCACCATTCAGCGCCGCGGCGACTCCGTGCATTATATAGTCCACGCACGGAATGGCAACACTGTTGCCGAGCGCCTTGTAGCGTGCTGAGTCCGACGCGCCGGGGATATCTGTCCATCCGCCAGGGAAACCCTGCAAGCGTTCGCACTCCAGCGGCGTGAGTCTGCGGATGAGGTAAGCGAACGGCTTTGAGCTGTCATACACAAGATCGGTCGCATCCTTGTACTGTCTGGCGCTTTGGGTGCTTGCCACATCATCCTCCTGAAAAACATCCACGCGCTGACGCGCAAAGACCGCGTGCCTATCCGTCGCGGTGATCGTATACGACAAGTCCTCACTGACGCCGCTACCGTTGCCGCCGTTTTGCGGCTGGCGGTCTACAATATTTCCGGCAATGCAGATGGCACCCGCGTTCTGCTCAACCAGAGGTATATTGTTACCACCTGTGCCATAACGGGCAGACATGGTGGGCGCTACCTTGTGGGGGCCGGTGTAACGGCTGTCAATGCCGTGATTTTCGTAAACAAGAGGTTGGTGTCCATGCTCCTGTGCTCGGAGGGTTCCGGACACGTTTTCGCTGCATTCCATCACGCTGCCGCCCTGGTCATTCAGACATATAATAGATGGCATGCAGTTCCCACTTGGACTGCCCTTGAGGGTTGGAGCAACCGATTCATTATATCCAATGCTACCCGCACCGGCGCCTGCCCCAGCAGAAAAACCGGCTACAAAGGTT
>OGYL01000788.1_pt1 | contig 25299 bp, 17 predicted proteins | sample 1576541 | NCBI WGS metagenome assembly OGYL01 (sample SAMEA3541551, study PRJEB24748) | human gut metagenome | biome: human gut; feature: human-associated habitat; material: faeces | place: China | collected 2012 | reverse complement strand
TAGATAAAACCACATAACTGAAAGATGAATTTACACACAAATTTGGACTTGACTTACGAAACAGATGAAATGCGGATATTTGGTAGGTTTTAAGAAGTCTGACATTGAGAAAGCTTGAGAATGAAATGAAAAATATTCTGTTTGAGAACAGTAGCAGTCTTATAAGTAAAATTGATAAGTAATCATGACATCGCATAAAAAAGCAGTTACCACATTAATTGTGATAACTGCTTTTTCTCGTTAAGAATATGAATTAAAGGTCGAATCCAAAGTATCTTACAGCATTGTTGTATGAGATACCTTCAACAATCTTCTTTAATGCCTTCTCATCTGCTGGGTATTCACCATTCTCTACCCATCCACCGATAAGCTCGCACATGATTCTTCTGAAGTACTCATGTCTTGTGTATGAGAGGAAGCTTCTTGAATCTGTAAGCATTCCGATGAAGTTACCAAGAAGACTTAAGTTAGCAAGGCTTGTCATCTGATTAGTCATACCAACCTTATGATCATTGAACCACCAAGCTGAACCCTGCTGAATCTTGCCAACAGCCTTAGAATCCTGGAAGCATCCGATAACTGTTCCGATAGCAGCGTTAACTGAAGGGTTAAGTGAGTAAATGATTGTCTTAGGAAGCTCATCTGTAGCGTTAAGTGCGTTAAGGAACTGAGCCATCTCAGCAGAGCAGTCATATGTATTGATGCAGTCATAACCTGTATCTGGTCCTAACTGGTCATAACGAAGTCTGTTGTTATCACGGATTGTACCGTAATGTAACTGCATTACCCAGTTACGCTTATTGTATTCTTTACCTACAGATACCATGAATGCTGTCTTGAACTTGTTCATCTCTTCTGTTGTGATAGCAGAACCTGAGAATCTCTTAGCAAAGATTGCTTCGATTTCTTCTTCTGTGTATGGCTTGTACATTACATACTCAAGAGCGTGATCAGATACTGAGCATCCCATAGAAGCAAAGAAATCCATACGGTTTCTAAGAGCATCCATTAATGAAGCAAATGAATTAACTTTAATTCCGCTTACATTAGATAATGTCTCAAGGTAATCAAGATATTCTGGCTTTTCGATGTTCATAGCCTTGTCAGGTCTCCATGCAGGAAGTACCTGTACGTCAAATGTCTTATCATCCTTAAGAACCTGATGCCACTCAAGTGAGTCAACAGGATCATCTGTTGTACAAACTAATGTAACATTTGACTGCTTGATAAGGTTACGAACTGACATAGAATCTTCCTGTAGCTTTGCATTACAGAGATTCCATACTTCCTCAGCTGTATCGCCGTTGAGAATACCGTTGTATCCGAAGTATCTCTGAAGTTCAAGGTGGCTCCAGTGATAAAGTGGGTTACCGATAGCCATCTCAAGAGTCTCAGCCCATTTCTGGAACTTCTCGCGGTCAGAAGCATCACCTGTGATGTACTTCTCATCAACACCGTTAGTTCTCATCTGACGCCACTTGTAATGATCGCCACCAAGCCATACCTGTGTGATGTTCTCGAACTTTCTGTCTTCAGCGATTTCCTTAGGGTTGATATGGCAGTGATAGTCAAGTATTGGCATCTTAGCTGCATAATCGTGGAATAAATGCTGAGCTGTTGGAGTTGAAAGTAAAAAGTCTTTGTCCATGAACTGTTTCATGATTCATAATCCTCCTGTGAATTAAAATATTGTTGTGTTGCGTTTTATTATATCAGCGGCGATGATACTGTGATTATCAGCATCTTCACCGGATAAAACCTTCATAAGCACGCTTACCGCGCATGAGGATAGTTCCTCAACCTTACTGTCAATAGAGGTAAGCTCAGGTTCTGTACATAATGAAAGAACAGAGTTATTATATCCAATTACCTCTAAATCCTCAGGAATTCTGATTCCGTGGGTATGTGCAAACTTGACAGCACCGGCAGCGATAGAGTCATCAGATGTCATTACGGCATCAAACTTCATCCCCTTATCATACAGATATGTAAGATAATCCCTGGCATGAGATATGTTCTTGCCACACAGATGATGGAATTCATCCGGGAGAGTAATACCGGCTTCATTAATTGCTTTAAGATAGCCGCGGTACTTATTCATGCCACTGTATGAAGTACTCGTATATAAGTAAACTATATTACGATGTGAATTATTTATCAAGAGTTTTGTCGCATTGTATACAGCTTCTTCATCATTGCACATTACTGAATAGATGTTGTCAGCGTCCAGATAGCCGTTGACCAGCACTATAGGAACATCTTTAGCTGCATTAATAATGTAGTCATTGTTATGCTTACTGGTATTTTCTACAAACTGTGAACCGGCAAGAATAATTCCGTCAACTCTTTTACTCAAAAGAAGCTCGAGATAATTCTTCTTATTATTATAATCTTTACCTGTGCAGCAAAGAATAGAGTCGTAGTTGTATTTGCGAAGCTCCTGTTCAAGATAGTAAACAGCGTTGGCAAGGTATATATCAGATGAATCTATGCACATAATGCCAATTGTCTTCATAGTATTAAGACCTAATCCTCTGGCAAATACATTAGGAGTGTAGTCTAATTCTTTCATTGCATTAATAACTTTGTCTCTTGTCTTTTCAGAAACTCTGGTGTTGCCGTTAAGAACCCTTGAAACTGTTGCTATTGATACACCAGCTTTTTTAGAAACATCATATATATTAATATTCATGTGCGACCTCATCTCTTGACGAATGTAAATGTATCGTTTAACATAAATTGATAAAAAATTATTAAATGTAAGCGCTTACATATTGATAAATGAATTATACAATGGTATTATTATAAAAACAAGTGTAATGTAAGATTTTTTTAAAAAGAAGAAAAATGTATTGACTTAGAGCATTTTTAAGTATATTTTATTTGTGAAAGCGCTTACATGCACTTATTTACATACCATTTACTGGTTAATAATCAGGGACCGTTATCGTAGAACGGATTATTCCCAATGAAAAAAGGAGATTTAAGATGCAGAGATTAAACAAGAGTATTACACATGCAGTTGACAGACCTGTTAAGGTTATGCAGTTCGGTGAGGGTAACTTCCTTAGAGCATTCGTTGATTATATCTTCGATGTAACTAATGAGAAGACAGATTTCAACGGTGGTGTTGTTATCGTTAAGCCTATCGAGTTCGGTACACTTGAGAGATTCCATGATCAGGAATGCCAGTACACACTTCAGTTAAGAGGTTTTGTTGATGGAGAGCCTAAGGAAATCACACGTCAGATTACATCAGTAGTAGATGCAGTTGCAGCTATTGAGGATTATGACAAGTACATTGAGTATGGTACAAGCGAGACTCTTAGATTCATCGTTTCTAATACAACAGAGGCTGGTATCGTATTTGACGAGACAGATAACGATCCTAATGCACGTCCTCCTAAGACATACCCAGGAAAGCTTACACAGCTCCTTTACAAGAGATATCAGAAGTTCAACGGAGCAGCAGATAAGGGACTTATCTTACTTCCATGTGAGCTTATCGCTGATAATGGTATTGAATTAAAGAAGTGCATCATGAGGTTTATCGAGCTTTGGGGACTTGAAGATGGATTCAAGGATTGGGTTAACAATTACTGCTCATTCTGCCCAACACTCGTAGATAGAATTGTTCCAGGATATCCAAGAGAAGACGCAGCTAAGCTTTGCGAGGAATGGGGATATGAGGATCAGCTTATCGACAGAGCTGAAGTATTCGGTCTCTGGGTTGTAGAGAGTGATTCTAATCTTCCACTTGAGCAGCTTGAGAAGGAACTTCCATTCAAGGAAGCTGGACTTAATGTAGTATTTACTAAGGATCATCATCCATACAAGGAAAGAAAGGTAAGAATCCTTAACGGATCTCATACATCATTTGTATTAGCTTCATTCCTTGCTGGTAATGACAATGTAGAGAATTCTATGAAGGATCCTGTAATCAGAAAGTACATGGAAGAGACACTTTACAATGAAGTTATTCCTACACTTTCACTTTCTAAGGAAGATTGCGAAGAGTTCGCTAAGGCTGTTATTGACAGATTCCTTAACCCATTCGTAGACCATAGATTATTAAGCATTTCACTTAACTCAGTATCTAAGTGGGAAGCTAGATGTTTACCTTCATTCTTAGGATATGTTAATAAGTTTAACAAGCTTCCTAAGTACCTTACATTCTCTATCGCAGCACTCATGAGCTTCTATACATCACAGACAGAAGCTGAGTTCAACGGCGGTATTGTATTAAAGGGTAACAGAAACGGTGAAGAGTACAACATCACAGATGACAAGGCTGTTCTTGATTTCTTCAGAGATAATTCAGGAAAGTCTGCTAAGGAATTCACACATGCTTACTTAAGCAATACTAAGTTCTTCGGTGGCGAGGATCTTTCTAAGGTTCTTAACCTTGAAGAAGTTATTACTGAGTACATCACAGATATCAGAGAAAGAGGTATGAGAGCAGTAGTTAATGATTTAGCTGACTAATTAATAGCTCTTTGAATGATTATAGAGCGGATGTTTTTATATTCATCCGCTCTTATTTAATATAATAATCAAATTGAATTGGAGGATATATGCAGGATTTTATCAAGATTAATAAAGATGATAATGTTGCTGTAGCATTAAAGCCTATTGCTAAAGGCACAACTCTTAATGTTGCAGGAATTGATGTGACAACTGTAGAAGATATTCCACAGGGACACAAGTTTGTAATTAAGGCTATCAAGAATGGTGATCCGGTTATCAAATATGGTTTCAGAATCGGATTTGCACAGGCTGATATTCCAGTTGGAGCATGGGTTCATACTCATAACTTAAAGACTGGTCTCGGTGAATTACTTGAATATACTTATGAACCAGAGGGACATAAGGATGTTGAGCCTACTGAGCCAGCTTATTTCGATGGATATATGAGAGAGAACGGCAAGGTTGGTGTCCGTAACGAAGTATGGATTGTTCCTACAGTTGGATGCGTTAACTCAATTGCAAGAGCAATTGAAGCAACAGCAAGAGCTAACAAGCCAGAAGGAGTAGATGAAGTAGTTGCATTTACTCATCCATATGGATGTTCACAGACAACAGAGGATCAGGAGAATACAAGAAAGATTCTTGCTGATTTAATTAATCATCCTAATGCAGGTGCAGTTCTTGTACTTGGTCTTGGATGTGAGAACAGCCGTATTGAAGTTCTTAAGGATTATATCGGAGAGGTTAATCCAGACAGAGTTAAGTTCCTTCAGGTTCAGGATGTTGAGAACGAGCAGGAAGAAGCAGAGAAGCTTATGAACGAGCTTATGGCTTATGCTGCTACATTTAAGCGTGAAAAGGTTAATGCAAAGGAACTTATCATTGGTATGAAGTGTGGTGGTTCTGATGGATTATCAGGTATCACAGCTAATCCAACAGTTGGTCTTTTCTCAGATATGCTTGTATCTAAGGGTGGTACAACTATTCTTACAGAAGTTCCAGAGATGTTTGGTGCTGAAACAATTCTTATGAATAGATGTGCTAACAAGGAACTTTTCGAGAAGACAGTTCATCTTATTAATGACTTTAAGGAATACTTCATTAAGAATGGTCAGGAGATTTACGAGAATCCTTCTCCAGGAAACAAGGATGGCGGTATTACAACTCTTGAAGACAAGTCTTTAGGATGTACACAGAAGTCAGGAAGCTCATTAGTAAAGGGTGTTCTTGCATATGCAGAGCCAGTTAATACTAAGGGACTTAATCTTCTCAGCGCACCTGGTAATGACCTTGTTGCTGCTACAGCTTGTGCAGCTTCAGGTGCACAGATGGTTCTTTTCACAACTGGACGTGGAACACCATTTGCTTCACCAGTTCCTACAGTTAAGATTGCAACTAACTCAAGACTTGCAGGAAACAAGGGCAACTGGATTGACTTCAATGCAGGTAGAATTGTTACAGATGACCTTCCACTTGAAGATGCAGCCAAGGAATTATTCCAGCTTGTATTAGATGTTGCTTCTGGCAAGAAGGTTAAGGCTGAGATAGCAGGATTCCATGATTTAGCAATCTTTAAGCAGGGTGTAACATTATAATTGCTTACTATAATGATATTTTTCTAAGATGTCGGTTATAGTTTTATAAAAGAATTTTAATAATTTCGGGTTTATAAAAGCCTGCCAAATGTATCATAAAGATGCTTTTGGCAGGCTTTTTTGTAACGTTAAATTTCAGGCGAGGTTCCCGATGCCCTAAAATTGCTTTTTGGCAGAGTAAGTTCCCGAAAAACGGGAGTTTGTATATAAATTATTGTGATATATTTGAAAAAATAGTATAATAAAATCACTTCCGTAGTGATTTTTGCGCACTCTAAGTAGCGGGAAGTTTGGCACTTCAAAAAAAGAATAGAAGTAACTTCCCGCTGGAAAACAAGTATTTATGCTGATTTGATATGGGTGCCCAATATTTATTTACGAAGTAATCTTATACTTAAGTTAACATCGTCATATGGTATCTGGGAAATACCAAGCTTGGAGATGTTATCTAATCCAATAAAGCCTTGACCGGCTTCAAAAGGGGATTGGTTGTTAAGTGACTTTCTAGGTACTGAGTTGATATGTGAAGCAAGAAGATTGCAGTCTACTTGCGTTAATCCAGCAAAGGAAGTTCCTTTTGGAAGAACATATCTTATATACTCATGGTTCTTTTCAATAGAGCCTTTTTGCCAGGATGCGTTGGGATCGCAGAAAAAGACATATGACAACCTTTCTCCATTTATTGAAGAAAGTTCAATGCTTTCTGGGTCAGAAAATTCAGTTCCATTATCAGTTAATATAACTTCAAAAAGTCTGGAAAATTCAAAATCACCTAATGTCTTTTTTAAATCCTGAAAATCGTGATACTGTCGACCTAGACGATATTTATGGTCAATCTTTTCACGAGAGTAATCGTATTCTTTTTTTACACGAAAACGAACCTTTCGCTGTAAATCAATGTTTTTAACATCAAGCAGCCCTAAATCTACATATCTATAAAATGTAGATTTACTGAAAGGGAGTAATTCGGGATGAGAAGCAAAAACATGATTGACACTATGATGCTTATGAATCATCAAAGGTGCAATAACATCATTAATAGCAGCAACCTGATCTTTTGTAACTTTAAGATTAGCACGTTGTAAAGAAAGAGTTTGTCTGTATTCATGATCGGCAATAGCGGCATCATAAATGAGTTTAGCTTTGCGGCATTTACCTATATCAGGGCAGGCATTGCAAACATATGGAGCTTTATTAAGATTAGGACAGCTTATTTCTTTAGATTTACCAAAAGGCTTAATAAGGCGATGAGATTTAACCTCTTTAGCAACAGTGGTTCTATCTTTATGTATGCGGTTACCAATAGCTGTAAAGGAATATCCGTAATTAAGAAATTCATGGATGACGGATCTGTCCTTATATGTTAAATGTAAATATTTCTTTTCATTATTCTTTTTCATGTGAGTGTCCTTTCTGTAGCACCCATATCATATGAAAACAGTATAACAAAAAAGGAACTCCCCCTGAATATTTTTTAGGGTAAGTTCCCGATTGCTATAAAACGAGAAGTTTCAATAAGAATTTACAGCTTTTTTTGTAATGTTGCACTTGACAAAAAAATATCGGGGGGGGGTAGAATAAAAAGGGAATTCATTAAACATGAAATTCTTAAATTACATTTAAAGGAGAAAAGATATGAGGTTGATTAAGAAATTGACGGGCTGCATAGAAGCAATTGTAGCGACAGCAATAGTTGTAACAACATTGTTTAGTGGTGTAACTGGGGGATTAAGTGTTAATGCAGCAGAGGTGACAGATAAGCCAGTTTATTATTTTGAAGATGACGATACAATGAATAAAAATGGTGTCAAATATGTTATGGATAAGGAAGATTCGGCTGCGTTTAAAGAGTATTTTGGATATTTTGATGATGATGACAGCAGGCAGATGAATATTTTCTATGAGGATAGTACATTAAGAATTGATGAAGATAAGTCGGCATATTCGATTGATGATGTGAAATATGTCCTTGCAAAAGCTTATAAATTGAGCAGAGATGAAATGGGTAAATTAAAATTTACAGAAGAAGCAAGATTTTTGAAAGGTAAAATAGAAAGAGGTGGTGGTATTAAAGGAATTGGCGATAATAATTTCTTGATGACAGGAAGAGCTGGAAATGTTAAATTCAGTAAAATGTCATTTGCAGATTTGTACAATAATAAAAGTACAGAAGGAAGATTCCAAACAGAAGTATATGAAGGATATAGTGAAATTAAAGATGGCATAGGTGTTTCTGGCGGGAAATATGTAATGCATGATATTGATTTTCTTTATGTAGCTATTAACTATAAGGATTCAGAAGGAAAGAGCATGTATCGTAGTGTAATAATGATGCCTGATTATATGACAGACAAGACGGTACTTCACTTAACTAAAGCTTCAGATGAGAAGTCTGATGATGTGACAGATAATACATATACATTTGATGCAGCAGGCAAAGACACACAGGTAGTTGATAGTGAAACATTTGCAAGCATCTTAAAGGAAAATGAGACTAAGGATGTTGTAATTAAATCTAATAATAATGTTACATTTACATTTGCAAAGGGAACAATGAAGAGTGTTGATGGAAAGAATGAGTATGATTTCTCAACAATAATTAATGAGACTTATGCAGACACAATGCCATCATATGTGACAAAAGATAATTTTGTGGCACAGGTGAAGTTTAATTATTCAGGACAGCTGCCAGCAACAGCAAGTATCCGCATACCAGTTGGAACCAATTATGCAGGAACTACACTTTATTACTCACTTATGAATGATGATGGTACATTTGCAGGAACACAGGCAGTTGTGGTAGATGAAGAAGGATATATGACAGTAAAGCAGGATCATTGCTCAGAGTATGTCATAACTAAAGAAGCTCCTTCACTCAAAGATACAGAAGTTACATCACCTGTTGAAGATACAGAGGTTTCTTCAGCAGAGACTGTAGAAACACCTCAGACTTCTGATGGATATAAAGCATATGTATATGCGTCATGCATTATAATGATGCTGGCTGGGGCTGTTATATGCAGAGAGGTAAAAAGAACTAATGCTTAAGAACAAAAAAGTATGTATTAGTGTCATAAGTGCATTTATAATTATTATAGTAGTTGTTATAGCAATAGTTGTAAATAATACACGGATTAATAAGGATAGACATAATGATAAAGATGTGGTGAGCAATAGCCCGAGCCAGAGCGTTGCGGCAATATCTGATAATAAGAAAATTACTGAAACATTGCCGGCTGAAAATGCTTCATCTGAAGAAACAAATTTTACAGAAATGTCAGAAACATCAGAAATGTCGGAAGAGTCTGATACCGCTGAATTGGAGACTGATAATAAACAGAATGAAGATGCAGGCGGTAACAGTGAAAACAATGATGATAATGATACATATGTTTCAGAAGCTACAAATAATAATTACTATAATAACAATAATTCCAGCAACAAGGAAACAACACAGAACCATATAGTGTATAATGATGATGGTACACTTAACATAAGAGAAAGCTATTGGGAAAATTATAAAGGCTTTCATGAGTTTCGTGATGCAATAAGTACAAGTCCGGAGTTTTCACAATTGTTAAATAAAGCAGCCCAATTAGGTATTCCTGTCAGCAAGTGGTCATTAACTTTTGCAAATTACAGGGATGTTTACCCAGGCAATCCAAAAGATATATGGTACTTTATCTATTATGAGAAAATGGATTATTTCTATAGATTTGAATATGATGGAAATAATTTCTACTTTACTAAACAGGGATTTATGAATCATGGCAATGTGGGTGGTTATGTGCCAGAAGAATTTGAAAATAATATTGTATACAGAGAAGATGGAACATTAAATCTTCAGGAAAGTTACTGGCATTATGAAGATAGTGATGATTTATACCGAAGCATAATAAGTACACCTGAGTTTAAACAGGCCATAAATGGATACAGAAGTGTTACAATTCGCTATCCAAAGACCGAGGGGAAGATTACAGCAAAACTGCAGCAGTGGATAGTAGGTTATCCGGATGGAAGTGAATATAATTTTCTGTTTGATGGAACAAAATATTGCAGAATGCCTATTTGGAGTGACTGATATATCTGGGATAAATGATAAATAATTAAATAAAAACAGGCAGTATTGGAATTCTGAAATCGAAATTTCAATGCTGTCTGTTTTTATTGCAAATGTACAAAAGAAAAAGGGCGGTGCTGTAAGGCACCGCCCATCTTGGATGAATCTTAAATTAATGAATCAGATGATTATCTCTGAACTCTTGCGCCAGCACCACCAACGATACCTTCAACTTCCTTAAGAGAAGCCATTGTTGTATCACCAGGAGTTGTCATAGCTAATGCACCGTGAGCTGCACCGTAGTTAACAGCCTTCTCAGCATCCTCGAATGTCATAAGACCATATACAAGACCTGAAGCGAATGAATCTCCGCCACCAACTCTATCCATGATCTCAAGACCATCATACTGAGCAGCCTTGTAGATTTCTCCATCAGCCCAGCAGATTGCTGACCAGTCATTAACTGTAGCTGTCTTAACCTGACGAAGTGTTGTAGCAACAGCCTTGAAGTTAGGGTATGTAGCAGCAGCTTCGTTGATCATCTTCTTGTAACCATCAAGGTTAAGAGTCTTAAGGTTCTCATCGTTACCTTCGATTTCGAAACCAAGGCATGCTGTGAAGTCTTCCTCGTTACCAATCATAACGTCAACATACTTAGCAACTTCCTTATTAACTTCCTGAGCCTTAGCTAAACCGCCGATAGCTTCCCACATAGATGGTCTGTAGTTAAGATCGTAAGATACGATTGTACCGTACTTCTTAGCTGCCTTACAAGCTGCAATAACAGTCTCGCAAGCCTGCTCAGAAAGAGCAGCGTAGATACCGCCTGTATGTAACCAACGAACACCTAAACCACCATCGCTCTTGTTCTTGAAGATGTAATCGAAATCGAAATCTTCTGGAGTAGCCTGTGAAATAGCTGTGTTAGCTCTATCAGAGCAACCCTTGGCACCACGGATACCAAATCCTCTTTCTGTGAAGTTGAGACCGTTTCTGCAAAGACGTCCGATACCATCTGTCTTCTTCCAGCAGATAAGGTCAGTTGAAACACCACCCTGCTCGATGAAATCCTTCATAAGAAGACCTACTTCGTTATCAGCAAAAGCTGTGATAACAGCAGTGTTCATACCGAAACACTTGTGAAGTCCACGGATAACGTTGTATTCTCCGCCGCCTTCCCATGCTCTAAAGCTTCTTGCTGTACGGATTCTTCCTTCACCTGGATCAAGACGAAGCATAACTTCACCTAATGATACAGCGTCAAATGTGCACTCTTCAGCTGGTCTTAAATTTAATTTCATTTTTTAGATACCTCCAAAATATTTTATTGCTACAATAGTTTACCATAATAATCCGATTAATTCCATCATTTTACCCAAACTTTTATATGTTTTATAAGAAATATGATAAATTGCAACAGCAGCCGACAATAATAGAGGAAAATATTGTATGCAGGCATATTGAAAAAAGTGCTTATAAGATGTAATATTAATAAATAAAGGTTTCGATATAATATAATAATTATTATTTACTTTTAATATAAGCACAGATATACTTATGCAAAGTGAGGGTTATATATGAAGAATGTTAAAAAAATCAGACAGCTTACAATGCGTCTTAAAATGCAATGGAAGATTCTTATAGGTGTGCTTGTTGCTGGTGTGGCATGCGGTGGAGTACTTATATTTGCTAACGCTGACTCAAGTGTTTCGCTTTCTCTGACACCGGCACAGTCAAGTGTAATACAGGGATCTACATCTACAGTTATTCATGCCAATCTTTCAGGTACGGATGATGAATTTTATGACGCGAGCAATCCTTCGAACAATGGTATTGCAAGTCCTGTAAGACTTGAATGGACAATATCGGATGAAGATTATGATGTTGTAAAGTTTGTTAATCCAAGTTCAGGCGGAGATGCTTATCTGCAGACTGTATCAGGAACAACTAATCCTACAGTATATGGTAACAGGGCAGGAGCAGCTACAATAACAGCAGCATATCATTCTAAGAAGTTTTCAGATACAGGAGCTGTTGTATATGATAATGTACTTGCTACATCAACAGCAGCAGTATATGTTCCTATTAATGTTAATGTTGAAAGGAAAAGAGGTAATACTGTTCTTGAAGAGGCAGATCTTCTGAAAGAAGGAGATTTAATTACCATAACAGCCAATACCTGTGAGAGTAATAAGCTTTTTATTGAAACATCTAATGATTCAACAGGTGAGGTTAGTTCAGATGGAATCGTAGAGATGTATTATAGGGATTCTTCTAAAGTAGTACTTAAGGTTATTGGCGGTGGTTCAACTGTTATTACGGCAAGAACTGCAGACGGAAGCGGAATTAATCCTCTTACATATACATTTACAGTAAGGGCAGAGGTTAAGTTTAAGGAGAGTATATCTAATTCACAGGGACATTTTATAACACATCTTCCTAGCGATGCATCTAACAGATATATGGTCCTTTCAGATAAGGATTATGAAGCATTTACATATGAGGACATTCCTTCTAATGTAGTTAATCCTGTTAAGTCTAACGTAATATATAAGACTGATAATTCAAATGTGGCATCAGTTGCAGTTGGAACAGTATGTGGAGTACATGCCGGAGTTACAAAGGTGAGTGCCGGACTTACTACTATTGATGTTGGCGGCAATGAATCATGGTTTACAAGAGATGCTGTTAATGTTGTAGTTCCATTTAAGAAGATGGGAAATGAAGTGAGCAATATGAATGTTGGCGATGAACTTCAGCTGTCAACATCAGCAATTGAATCAGAAGTAACATGGTCAACTTCTGATAACAAGATACTTCAGGTGGATTCTGCAACCGGTCTTGTTAAGGCAGTTGGTGCGGGTACAGCTACAATATATGCAACAAGAGTACAGGATGAATTATACACTGTGTATAATATGCCATATCAGCTGGCATATAAGATTACAGTTATAGATGGTTTTGGACTTAGTACAGTAAGCACAACAGTTAATATTGGAAGTTCAATAGACATTAAGGCTCTTGTTACTAATCAGCCAAGTAAATCACAGATTACATATACTGTAACTAATCAGGCTAATGAAGCAGGAGTTATTCCTACATATGATCTTATAGAGGTAAAACAGTCAGATGATGGTACAGTATTTACAATAACAGGTGTTGCATCGGGTGTGACACATCTTACTGTTTCACAGAATATTAATGGAGTTATTAAGTCTGAGACTTGTGTAATATATGTTACCACTCCTGTAGGAGATGTAAGTATTAATCCTTCTTCAATATCAATTGACAGAGGAAGCACTGGAACAGTACAGGTATTATTCAATCCGGCAGGACCTACTAACAGCAATGTTTTATGGTCATCATCAGATACAACGGTAGCTACGGTAACAGGAGACAGTTACACAGCTACTATTAAGGGATTATCTGGCGGTAATGCGACGATTACAGTAATAACTGAAGACGGACTTAAGGTTGCAACCTGTGATGTCTATGTAAGAGAGCCAGTAACAGGAGTTACACTTAACGCGACAACAGTTGAGTCTACTATGGCAATTGGAAAATATCAGCTTGTAGCAACTGTAAAGCCATCAGGAGACGGTGTGAACAGAAATGTTACATGGTCATCCTCAGATGAATCAGTTGCAACAGTTGATGAGAATGGTCTTGTAACATATATTAAGCCAGGATACTGTACAATTGTCTGTAAAACAGAAGATGGTGCATTTATTGCAACATGTAATTTTATTATAAGCATACCAGTTGAGACTATTAAACTTGATTATAAAGATGAGATTATGTCAATAGGACAGACATTAAGAATCACAGCAGAAGTTCTCCCTATAACGGCTACGAACAGGACTGTAAGTTGGGAATCATCTAATACTAATGTATGTATAGTTGATTCTAATGGTCTGGTTGAAGCTGTCGGAACAGGTAGCGCAACAATACTTTGTAAGTCACTTGATGGTGGTGTTACAGCAATGTGTAATATATATGTTAAGCAGCCTGTTACATCAATTGTCCTTAATACGACAGACATTACAGTGAGAAAAGGACAGGTGTTCTGGCTTAATGCCACATGTCTTCCAGAGAATGCAGATAATAAGCTTGTTACATGGGAAAGCCGTGATGAAAACGTATGTAAAGTAGAAAGCGATGGTAAAGTTACAGCTACAGGTGCAGGAACAACATCTATAATATGTACTAATGTTGACACGGGACTTACAGCATATTGTATTGTTACTGTTACACAGCCTGTAACAGGAATAACACTTAATTCTGATTATCAGGAATTATGGGTTGGAGCAAAATATGCTATTATACCTTCAATTGAGCCGATAGATGCAGAGAATAAGAAAGTCACATATCTTTCAAGTGATACATCAGTTGCAACCGTTGATGAAAATGGTGTTGTAACAGCCTTAAAGGGTGGTAATTGTGTAATTGAAGTTACAACAGATGAGTGTCATCTCACAGCAGCTTGTACAATTGTTGTTAAGGAATATGTTTCAACTATTACATTGAGTGAAAATAATAAATTCATGAATGTGGGTGCAACAGGAAAGCTTATTGCAACGGTTGGCACAGATACAGCAACTAATAAGAATATAGTGTGGTCATCATCAGATAACAGTATATGTTCAGTAGACCAGGAAGGTAATCTTAGTGCTGAATCAGTTGGTAATGCTGTTATTACAGCTACAGCAGCAGATGGAAGCGGAGTTACAGATTCATGTATCATAAGAGTTGTTAATCCGGTTACGGGAATAGAAGTTGTGCCGGATTCATTGAGATTGTTTGTTGGAGATTCACAGAAACTTGGTGTTAACGTATATCCGGATAATGCAACAATTAAAGATGTTGTATGGAAATCAGCTAATGAATCAATCGCAGTGGTTGATGAGGATGGCGAGGTGTTTGCTATCAGTTCCGGTAAAGTTAAGATTACAGCAACATCTCAGGATGGTAATAATATCAAAGGAATCTGCTGGGTTTATGTAACTCCAAGAGTTAATATATCCTCACTTAGAATTAATTCAAAAGAAATATATATGCTTACAGGCAGAACAAGACAGTTATCGGTAATAGTAAGGCCGGCTGTTAATAATGATTCATATGAATGGTACTCATCAGATACAGGAATAGTTACGGTTGATGGTAATGGTGTTATTACAACTGTAGGTCCTGGTGAAGCAGAGGTTTATGTCATAAGTGATGGTGCAGGTGTTGAATCAAGCTGTATAGTTCATTCACTTGCAATAAGCAGGTCTAATATTACTCTTGAACAGTATGACAGATATACATTAGATGTAATAGGAACAGATAGTAATATTACATGGAGAAGTAGTAATCCAAGGGTATGTACAGTTTCTTCTTCAGGAGAAGTTATTGGACGAAAAGCAGGAATAGCAACAATAACAGCTGTTGTTAATAATAAGACATTAAGCTGCACAGTAAGAGTTACAAGTATAAGATAATTCAGGTAATGATAAAATTATTATGACCATCAGTGTTGTGCTGATGGTCATAATTTTTTGGATAAAAAAAGGAGATGCGGTCAAACATCTCCTTTTTCTAAATATGAGGGGGAGATAGAAAGAATTCTCTTTGCTATCTGATATAGAATATACATGATAAATGTGAGCAAAATGTGTACAATTAGTTAAACAAAAATAAAAATCATAAAATGTATTTTATTGATTAATATTCTCTAATATGTTAATATCAAAATGTTATTTAAGTGTATGGAGGTCTATATATGCCAGACGATTTTAATAAGAATACAAGCATAGAAGACGAAATTGAAAAGTCGTTGCAGAAAATGGTAGAAGAAGAAACTACAGTTGCCAAAGCTTATGTAGGAAATGCTGATGATTATAAAGCAGAGCAGCCATCAGATATTAATGATGGAAGGACGAGAGTTGTTCCTAAGATAACAGATGAAATTCTTAAGGAACAGCAGGTAATTAATAAATCATCTCAACCAACACAAGAAGAATTAACTGATAGAGATATTTTACTTGATGATGATGACGATGAAGAACCAGAAGATGAAGATAAAGAGATTTTGAAAGACGCCACTAAGAAACCACTGGATAAGAAGACAAAGCTTATTATAGCAGGGGTTGCTGCGGGAGTTGCATTAGTTTTAATTATAATAATTATAGTTGCTGTATCACTTAACAAGAAGAGTAAGAATAATTATGATTATTATTATCAGACAGGAATGAAACTGTACGAAGAGGGTAATTATGGTGATGCATCATCATATCTTAGCAAGGCTTCTAAAGAAAATGAGGGAAAGAAGAATCTGAACCTTAAGTATACATTGTATAGATGCTATGAAAGCTCAGGAAATGAGGATGAAGCTGTTAATGTGCTGAAGGATATACTTTCATATGATGAGAATTATGAAGATGCGGTTAAAGCTCTTGCAGACATTTACTATAAGAAAGAGGATGCAGATAATTTAACAAAGCTTATAAGAAAGTATCAGGATGGAAAATGCAGCAATGCAGTTAAGAATTATATAGTAAAAGAACCATCAGCTTCTAAAGAGCCGGGTTCGTATGATGATGATGTTGAACTTAAATTTACATGTGATTCTGGTTGTGTTGTTTATTATACAACTGATGGAAAAGAACCTGATATTAAGAGTACACTATATGATGGAACAGCAATTAAGTTAGAAACAGGCACAACTAAGATAAAAGCAGTTTCTGTTAATTCTATTGGGGTATATAGTAAAGTAGTTGAATTTGAATATGTTGTTGAATATGGTGCTCCTGCAGCACCAGATGTAACTCCTGCGTCAGGAAAATATTCAGATGGAGAGAAGATTAAGATTAATAATATCCCTGACAAATGTAAGGCATATTATACAACAGATGGTACAACTCCTACATCTTCATCAACAGAGTATACAGGTGAATTCGATATGCCAACCGGTAATACTGTAATCGCATTTGTAATAATTAACGATCATGAGCAGAGCAGTACAGTAGTTAAGAGAAATTATAATGTTGAAGTAAAGAATACATATACATACAGCCAGGCTGAAAGCCAGCTAAAAAATGTCCTTATATCAAAGAAGGTGCTTAAGTCAGACAGCGTAGCTTCAGATGGTTCAGGTGTTAATTTTGTCTATATTTCAAAGACAAAGGTTGGCAACAATGAAATGTATATTATCAGATATGATGTAATAAAGGGTGGTTCTACAACAACTGCTGGATTATATGGCGTTGATACATCAAGCGGTAAGGTGTATACTGTTACAGGTACAGAAGGCAGTTATTCTGCCAAAGAATACTAAAGGTTGATTGTGCGTAATGCACTTCATAATATTACTTTTTGAAAGGAGAATTGTAATGTATAAAATTCTTAAGGCTGAGAAGTTAGCAGAGAAGATCTTCCTTATGGATGTTGAAGCTCCTAGAGTTGCTAAACATTGTGAACCTGGCCAGTTCGTTATTGTAAAGATGGATGATTTGGGCGAAAGAATTCCACTTACTATTTGTGATTATGACAGAGAAGCAGGAACTATAACAATAGTTGTTCAGATAGTTGGAGCGTCTACTGAGAAGATGTCACATCTTAAAGCAGGAGATGCATTTGAAGATTTTGTTGGACCTCTTGGATGTCCATCAGAGCTTATCAGCAAGGATATTGAAGAACTCAAAAAGATGAATATTGTATTCATTGCTGGAGGTCTTGGAACAGCACCTGTATATCCACAGGTTAAATGGATGCATGAGCATGGTGTAGATGTTGATGTTATCGTTGGTGCTAAGAATAAGGAACTTATAATCTTAGAGGAAGAGATGAAGGCTGTTGCTGGTAATCTTTACATAACAACTGATGATGGAAGCTATGTAAGAAAAGGTATGGGTACAGATGTGCTTAAGGATCTTGTTGCAGAAGGAAAACATTATGATTTATGTGTAGCAATCGGACCTATGATTATGATGAAATTCGTCTGTCTTCTTACTAAGGAACTTGGAATTCCTACAATTGTCAGCATGAATCCGATTATGGTTGATGGAACTGGTATGTGTGGTGCATGTCGTCTTAAGGTTGGCGATGAGATTAAGTTTGCATGTGTTGACGGACCTGAGTTTGATGGTCATCTTGTAGACTTTGACCAGGCTATGAAGAGAAGTGCTATGTACAGAACTGAAGAGGGAAGAGCAATGCTCAAGCTTCAGGAAGGCGATACACATCACGGCGGTTGTGGACAGTGTAATTAGAAAGGATGGGTTTCAAAATGGACGTAATGAAGAAAGTGCCAGTCAGAGAGCAGGCTCCTGACGTAAGAAATAAGAATTTTGATGAAGTATGTCTTGGATATAACAAGGAAGAAGCTATGGAAGAGGCAACAAGATGCCTTAACTGTAAGAATGCAAGATGTGTTCAGGGCTGTCCTGTATCTATCGATATCCCAGCATTTATTCATCAGGTAAAAGAAGGAAATATTGAGGAAGCATATAAGATTATTGGTAAGTCAAGTGCACTTCCTGCTGTATGTGGCCGTGTATGTCCACAGGAGACACAGTGTGAAGGTCAGTGTATTAGAGGAATCAAGGGTGAATCAGTATCAATTGGTAAGCTTGAAAGATTTGTTGCTGACTGGGCAAGAGAGAATAATGTTGAGCCAGAGAAGCCAACAGAGAAGAAAGGCAAGAAAGTTGCTGTTATCGGTTCAGGTCCTTCAGGACTTACATGTGCCGGAGACCTTGCAAAAATGGGATATGACGTAACCATATTCGAGGCTTTACATGAGGCTGGTGGTGTATTAGTATATGGTATTCCTGAATTCCGTCTTCCTAAGTCAACAGTAGTTGCCCACGAAGTTGAGAATGTTAAGAAGTTAGGCGTTAAGATTGAGACTAACGTTGTTATTGGTAAGTCAATGACAATTGACCAGTTACTCGAAGATGAAGGCTTTGATGCAGTATTCATAGGTTCTGGTGCAGGTCTTCCAAGATTCATGGGTATTCCGGGCGAGAATGCTAACGAAGTATTCTCAGCTAATGAGTACCTTACAAGAAGTAATCTTATGAAAGCTTTCAAGGATGAGTATGATACTCCAATAGCAAGATTTAAGAAGGTTGCTATCGTTGGTGGTGGTAATGTTGCTATGGATGCTGCAAGAACAGCATTAAGACTTGGAGCAGAAACTCATATCGTATACAGAAGAAGTGAGGAGGAGCTTCCAGCAAGAGCTGAGGAAGTACATCACGCTAAGGAAGAAGGAATTATATTTGACCTTCTTACTAATCCGACAGAGATTCTTACAGATGACAAGGGTAATGTTACAGGTATGAAGTGCATTAAGATGGAACTTGGTGAACCTGATGCTTCAGGAAGAAGAAAGCCTGTAGAGATTCCTGGTTCAGAGTTTGTTATGGAATTAGATGCAGTTATCATGTCACTTGGTACTTCACCTAACCCACTTATATCTTCAACAACTAAGGGACTTGACATCAACAAGAGAAAATGCATCGTAGCAGAAGAAGAAACTGGTAAAACATCTAAGGAAGGTGTATATGCCGGTGGAGATGCTGTTACAGGTGCAGCTACAGTTATTCTTGCCATGGGAGCAGGAAAAGCTGGAGCTAAGGGAATTGATGAATTCCTTTCTAACAACTAATCAGAATATAGTAAACCCGCTGTGTCTGTTAATTACACAGCGGGTTTTATTGATTATAAGAATTAATTAAACATTTTTTCAACGAACTGTTCTGAAAAATTCTCGGCTTCTTCATCTGAGAGTTCAGTAAATTGTACGGTTAACTGTTCTTTAACATAAGCTGTACGGTTAAAATATTTCATTTCTTCCTGAATATCTCCAGTGTAAGAATTCTCAATATCTTCTTTAGTTATGTTGTCTTCCAGCCAGTTAAGTACATCGGCGGCTTTCTTATCCTCAGTTTCAGCCTTGGCTTTAATTTTGTTAGAGTATTTCAAAGACCAGACACCGATTGCAATGAATCCGATAAATAACAGACCAAGAACAATATTAATAAAAAGGAATGAAGGTGCATCTTTAGTTACTATCTTAATGATACCGATATCATTAAGAATCATAAGAATGATTCCGATTCCTCCACATACAAAGAATGTGATGGCAGAAGATAAGTTATCCTTGTACTTGTCAGTGCTGCTTTCATACAGGCTTCCACCTGTAAGAAGAGAGTCATTCCCGTTATTATCCTGAATGTTGTCATTAGTTATGTCAGTTGCGTTTTCAGACATAATATTCCTCCTTGTTATAGAACTTAACCATAAGTCCTTTATTGTTCGGATATTATAAAATATAATTGTGAAAAAATAAAGAACATCTGGATTAATGTGGTAAAATACGAAAGAAAGATATTACAGATTAGTAAGATTAAGGAGATTGATATGAAAACACTTATAGTGACAGGGGGAAGTCTTGATATAAGCTGGGCAAAGGATTTTGTCAGGACAATAAATGCTGAATACATAATTGCAGCTGACAGTGGTCTTAAATATATTGATGAACTCGGACTTGTGCCGGATATGATACTGGGGGATTATGACTCAGTAGAAGATGGACTGCTTGATAAGTATAAAAGTATAGATATTAAGACTTATCCTAAAGAAAAGGATTATACAGATACGCATATTGCTATTATAAATGCATTGAAAGCCGGAGCGTCAGTTATATATATACTTGGGGCGACAGGTACAAGGATGGATCACACATTTACCAATATATGCAATATGAAGGCTGCACTTGACAGTGGCGTACCATGTTTTATATGTGACAGTCACAATAAAATATATCTTATAAATGACAAGATGGGAGAAGTGAAAGTGTCCAAAACAGGACAGTATGGTGATTATGTATCATTTGTTCCACTATCTGAAGAAACAATTATAAGTCTTGCAGGGTTTAAATATGTGCTTGATGATTATATACTTCATCAGGGTTTAAGCGTATGCCAGAGTAATGAAATTAAAGAAAATGTGGCGGTTATAAATATAAAAAAAGGACTTGTGATTGTATTTGAAACAAAGGACTAAAAATACTTGTAATTATTGGCAGATTGTAATAAAATTAACAAAGAGTTGCGCAATAGCAACGTAAAAAACAAGGGAGGTCTCGTAATGAGTAATACAACACAGGCATTATCAAGGATTGAAGCAATACTTGATGATAGCAGCTTTGTTGAAATCGGTGCTGGTGTGACTGCCAGATCTACAGATTTTAACATTCAGGAAAAGAAGGCTCCATCCGATGGTGTTATTACAGGATACGGAGTTATTAATGGTAATCTTGTGTATGTATACAGCCAGGATGCAACTGTTCTTAATGGTTCTATCGGTGAGATGCATGCTAAGAAGATTTCAGCACTTTATGATTATGCTATGAAGATGGGAGCTCCTGTGATAGGTCTTATTGACTGCGCAGGTTTAAGACTTCAGGAAGCAACAGATGCTCTTGAAGGTTTCGGTACAATTTATAAGAAGATGTCTATTGCATCAGGTGTTATTCCACAGATTACAGCAGTTTACGGTAACTGTGGCGGTGGACTTGCAATTCTTTCTTCATTATCTGATTTTACATTTATGGAAGATAGCAAGGCCAAGCTTTTTGTTAACAGCCCTAATGCATTAGATGGTAATAATGAATCAAAGCTTGACTCAGCGTCAGCTAAGTTCCAGGCAGAAGCAGGAGTTGTTGATTTTACAGGAGATGAGGAGACTATTGCTAATGGTGTAAGACAGTTAGTTTCTATGCTTCCTGCTAACAACGAAGAGGATGCTGCAGTTTCTGCAACAACAGATGATCTTAACAGAGCATGCCCGGATATGGCAGCAGAGATTGCTGATCCTGCATTAGCTCTTTCAGATATTGCTGATGATAATGTATTTGTTGAAGTTAAGGCTTCATATGCTAAAGAAATGGTTACAGGATTTATTCAGGTAGATGGAATTACTATTGGTGCTGTAGCTAACAGAACAGCTCTTTATGATGAAGAGGGTGAAGTGGCTGAAAAGTTTGAACCGGTTCTTACAGTTAAGGGCGCTTACAAGGCAGAGAATTTTGTTAATTTCTGTAATGCATTTGAAATTCCTGTACTTACACTTACTAATGTTAAGGGATTCGAAGCTACAGTGGCAGCTGAGAAGGGAATTGCAATTGCAAGTGCCAAGCTTACATATGCATTTGCTAACGCAGATGTACCTAAGGTTAATGTTATTACAGGTGAGGCTTATGGAAGCGCATATGTTTCTATGAACTCTAAGTCTTTAGGTGCTGACCTTGTCTACGCATGGCCAACAGCTTCTATCGGAATGATGGATTCACAGCTTGCAGCAAAGATTATGTATGCTGATGAGATAGCAGCCGCTTCTGATGTGGCAGCAACTGTTTCAGAGAAAGCAGCTGAATATGCTAAGTTACAGTCAAGTGTTGAGTCAGCAGCAGCAAGAGGATATGTTGATGCTGTTATTGACCCGGAGAATACAAGACAGTATGTAGCCGCTGCATTTGAAATGTTATTTTCAAAGAGAGAGGTTCGTCCTGATAAGAAGCATGGAACAGTTTAATTAAGAGGTGACAATATGAAGAAGACTAATTTGAAAAGATTCTTATTGTTATTCTGCATGTTAGCCTGCGTATTCAGTATGACAGCCTGTGGTAATGCACAGATTGATACTAATACAGCTAAAGAATCCATTAAAGATAACGAGGTTGCTTATGTTGAGAATTACCTCAAGGACTGGGCAAAGGATATGATTCTTTACCTTGACAGCAATCAGGGTGAAGCAGGAACAGATGCTCTTATTGCAGATGCAGAAGCAGGAATAACCCTTAATGATGTTAACAGTAAGATGTATATTGTTAACCAGCAGGGAATGAATGTTAAAACAATAGGATTATACAATAGCTGGAACAGCACTAAAGATGAACTTGGTGAACTCAAAGAGTCTGTTGATGTTAACAACATTAATGTAAAGGTCAGTGATGAAACAAGTGAATTATGTACTATTTCAGTTAAACTTAAATTCGAAAAGAGAGTATGTACATTCGAATTCGTAATCAATACAGATTACACACTTGAAAGTGGAGCTATTAATCCATCATACACAACAGGTGAGAAGATGGGTAAGGCCGGAATGAATACACTTATTGGTATGGGAACTGTATTTGTAGTTCTTATATTCATTTCATTCATTATTTCTCTGTTCAAGTATATAAGCGTATATGAGAACAGAAAGAAAGAACAGAAAGAAGACACAGCTTCTGTTGGTGTTGATAATGCTATAGCACAGATTGTTTCTAATGAAGAAGAAAATGTTGAGGACGATCTTGAACTTATTGCAGTTATTACTGCAGCAATTGCAGCATCAGAAGGAACATCTACGGATGGTCTTGTTGTCCGCTCAATTAGAAAGGTTAATAATAGGAGGAAATAATCATGAAGAACTATACAATTACAGTTAATGGTAACGTATATGATGTTACTGTAGAAGAAGGAACAGGCAGTGCAGCTCCAGCAGCTAAGGCAGCCGCTCCTAAAGCAGCTCCAAAGGCTGCACCTAAGGCAGCAGCACCAGCAGGTGCTCAGGGAGCAGTTAAAGTTAACGCTCCAATGCCAGGAAAGATTCTTAAGGTTAATGCAACAGCAGGTGCTGCTGTAAAGAAGGGCGATGTATTGGTTGTCCTTGAAGCTATGAAGATGGAGAATGAAATCTGTGCTCCTCAGGATGGCACAATTGCAACTGTTGAGTGTGCAGCTGGTGATTCTGTAGAGTCAGGTAAGGTATTAGTTTCATTAAATTAATTATGATACTGATATAAAGTGACTTACGGAGGTATAAGATGAGTTATATTATAACAACTTTAGGAAACCTCGTTCACCAGAGTGCATTCTTCGGACTTACATGGGGTAATTACCTTATGGTTCTGGTTGCGTTTGTTTTCCTTTATCTTGCAATTAAAAAAGGATATGAACCTCTGCTCTTAGTACCTATTTCTTTTGGTATGCTTCTTGTAAACCTTTATCCTGACATTATGTTAGCAATAGAGGATTCAAGTAACGGTGTAGGTGGTTTGTTACATTATTTCTATTTACTTGATGAATGGAGTATTTTACCATCACTTATTTTCTTAGGTGTTGGTGCTATGACTGATTTTGGTCCATTGATTGCTAACCCGGCAAGTTTCCTGCTTGGTGCAGCAGCACAGTTTGGTATCTTTGCAGCATATCTTATGGCTATTCTTATGGGATTCCCAGATAAGGCAGCAGCAGCTATATCAATTATTGGTGGTGCAGATGGTCCTACTTCAATATTCCTTGCAGGTAAGCTTGGTCAGACTAAATATATGGGACCTATTGCAGTAGCAGCATATTCATATATGTCACTGGTTCCTATTATCCAGCCACCAATTATGAAGCTTTTAACAACTAAGAAGGAAAGAGAAGTTAAGATGGAACAGTTAAGACCTGTTTCTAAGCTTGAGAAGATTCTTTTCCCTATAGTAGTTACTGTAGTAGTAGTACTTATTCTTCCTACAACAGCACCACTTGTTGGTATGCTCATGTTAGGTAACCTTTTCAAGGAAAGTGGAGTTGTTAAGCAGCTTGCAGAGACAGCCGCCGTTGATTTGCAGAAAATTTACGACGATGTCTGCGTAGAGCCCGTGGACGCCACCGTCAATATGCAGACCTTCAAGGCCATCCCCGGCTCCTACGGCTACGTGTTCGACATGGTGCAGGCGCAGAAGCAGGTCAGTGCGGCGCAGTACGGCGAGGTCGTCCGCGTTCCCATGGAATATGTCGCCCCGGAAATTCTGGACGACGACGTGTTCTTCCGGGATGTTCTGGGCAGCACCAGCACGCCCCACAGTAACAACGCCAACCGCACCGCCAATCTGGAGCTGGCATGTAAGGCGCTGAACGGCGTCGTGCTGAACCCCGGCGAGACCTTCTCCTTCAACGACACTTTGGGCGAACGCACCACCGCAAAGGGCTACAAGTCCGCCCCGGCATATTCCGGCGACGATCTGGTGAATCAGGTGGGCGGCGGCATCTGTCAGGTCTCCTCCACGCTGTATTGCAGCACCCTGCTGGCCGATCTGGAAATTGTCTCCCGCACCAACCACGGTTTCCCCGTGAACTATATCAATTACGGCATGGA